>Ga0156169_1011_pt1 | contig 15313 bp, 10 predicted proteins | sample RifCSPlowO2_12_FD_107822 | JGI IMG/M metagenome (GOLD analysis project Ga0156169, IMG submission 107822) | Pseudomonadales bacterium RIFCSPLOWO2_12_59_9 | reverse complement strand
TGCCCAGCACCAAGCCGGCAAACAGACTGGCGGCCTGCAGGTTGTTGAGCTCGCCTTTATAGGCCTCGCCAAAGCGATTGATGCTCGAGTTGGTACCGGTAAAGTTGGAGCGGTTGCTCTGCAAACCGGTCTGCACAAACTGCGCTGAATCGCTCCCACCACTGGTGCGGCTGTAGCTGGAGCCAAGCCGCCAGTGGTCATCGAGATTCCAGCGCAATCCCAGGTCGACGGCCCAGGCATCCACATCCTGGTGCTGCTCACCAGTGGCAATGCTGGTGCCGGAGGTGCTGCCGGTGCGCAAGTCATCGGTGGCGCCCGTCAGCCATGTGGCACTGGCCCAGTAGCTGAGGGGTAAGGCACTGCGGTAGTTATAAAAATCACCATTGAGCTCGGCACCGAGCCAGGTCAGATTGCCGGTCATGGTCTTGCTCAGCTGATCCACGCTGCTCCCCACCGCCGGCAAGCTGCCCGAGTCATCGCTGTGGTGCAGTTTCAGCCCGGCCCAGTGGCCGGGCTGAAACTGCGTCGAGATGTCCGCCAGCAGATGCAGGCGATCCTTATCTTCGGGAGCCAACTCGTCCAGATCAGTGCGGTAATCGCTAAAGCGCTCGGCAACGCCAAGATGGGAGCTCAGTAAGGTGGTGTCGAAATTCCAGCGCAAGGCTTCGATGCTGGTGTCCCACCACAGGCCATCGACGCTGCGCACCTTTTGCCGGCCCGCCCGCAAGGACTCGCCGGGATAGGCGCTCAAACCGCCGTAATCAATCCAGAACTCCTGCAGCGCGAGAAAATTGGCATCTTTCTGCCGCTGGTCAGTGGAGGTGACTGTGTTGTCTGTTTCATTGGTGCCTGTCTCCAGGACATCGGTGGCGGCAAAGGCTTCGCCCTGCACAAAAGTGCTCCAATCGCCTTGCCGCTGGGAGACCCACGGCCGAAAACTCAGGCCGGCACCATTGAAGTCGCCACCCGATTGAGTGCCCAGATCCTGATCGGCAGTCGCTTGGCCGGTTAAGCGCAGATTGGCCCCATAGGTCCAACCCGGTTGCAACTCTGCGCCAAGCAGCCATGGGCTGCCCAGCAGGCCTGCCGTGCAGATGAGCATGGCGGCTGAAGATTTACCCAGGTTCATAGCGTTCCCTGCCTTTGATCCGCTTGCGTGCTCAGGCTGAGCGGTGACCCACCGCGGGCCTGCAGCTCTTGGCTGAACAAGCTCTCCACCTGGGGATAGTCGTGCGGTTGCAGCTGCGGGGCGAGGCGTTCCATCAGCACCTGGCCCTGGGCCAAGCCCTGATGCTTGGCCAACTTGGCAAAGGAGTAGGCGTACACCGGGTTGATCTTCACGCCCCGACCGTCACCGAACAGTTGCGCCAGGGCCACATCGGCGTTCGGGTCGCCCGCCCGGGCGCCAGCCAAGAAATGCGCCAGGGCCTTGTCTGGATCAATCTCGCCCAGCTGCCCCTCGCTGTATAACTTGCCCAGCAACAGGTGCGCCTTGGGCTCTGCCGGCAGGGCTTGCAACAAATATTTTTCTGCCGTGTGAAAATTGACCGGCACATATTGATCGACCAAATACAGCTGACCGAGCATCAAGGCTGAGCGCGCAGAGCCGGCGGCGATACCCTGCTGCAAGTCGCCCAGCATCTCATCGGTGCCGCCCTGCTCGGGATAGGCTTTCAGTAACGCGGCGAGGCTGAACCAGGCGTCCGGGTAGGAACCGGAGATAGCCGTTAACAGCCGTTTGGCGGCCGGCGGATCGGCCGGCGGATCGGCCGGACCATTAGCGCTGCTACCGAGCAATTTGGCCACCGGCAACACGCTGGCGGCGGGCAACACACCGGCCTGATAAGACGCCAGCAAGCGCTCAAGCAATTGCTGCTGCTTAGCCGTATCAGCGCGGCCCTGATACAAGGCGGCCAGCTCGGGATAGCACTCGCTGAGTGTCGTCAGCCATTGCTCGCAGGTCTGCTCGATCTCAACCAAGTGCTGGCTGTAGTCGCCCCGCGCCCGGTACAGCATGACTTTGCCGTACTGGGCCTCGCCCATCCCGGCGGCCTGCCATTGCCCGAGCTGCTGGGCGATCTCACCACTGGCAATCCGTTGTGGGTCGCGCAGCAACAGCGCGGTCAAGGGGATCAAGGTGCTTCGGTCACCGGCGGCCAAGCCTTGGCGCAGCAACTGCTCGGCTTCCTTACGCTCGGCTGGGCTCGGCGCCGGCTTGCTCGCCAGCCACTTGCCCAACCCGACGCCGGCAGCCGGCGAACGGCCCAGCGCCTGGCGGTAATAGCCTTCACCTTGCCCCTGTTGGGCCGGCAACGGGCTGCGCACCAACAGGTCGGCCAGGCCAATCTGCGCATCCACATAGCCCTGCTCGGCCAGTGGGCGAAAGTTTGCTTGCGCCGTGGCCAGATCACCCCGGGCTTTGGCCTGCCGGGCCAGCTGCAGGTCAGGCAGCGCCGTGCACCCGGACAGCAGACTCAGGCTGATAGCGCCCAGTAGCCCAGCAGCAAGGGAGAAAGACGGGTTCATTTAGCAACAGTCTCGCCGGCAGCCGACCACAGGCCACCCAGCGGACGAATCCGCACATCCACCGGACGCTGGGCCAGCTCGGTGCTGAGCGGTTGCTGCGGTTGAATCAGCACGCGGATATCGGACGCCAAACCGCCTTCTTGCAACACCATGCTGCTGATCACCCCATCGCGGCGCGTCGGCTCGCCACCCACCTGGAAGGTCACCGGGCTGCCCGGTTGCAACTTATCGAAGGCGCGATAATGAAAGCGCGCCTCGACTGTGGCGACGCTGTCGACCGGCGTCAGCATAAATACCGGCACGCCCTTGAGCGCCAATTGACCATCACCCACCAGCTGCGCCACCACCCGGCAATCGCAAGGGCTGGTCAGGGTGCCTTGAAAACGCTTGCTGAACAGTCGTTCAAGGTTCTCCGGGGACATTTCAGCCTCAGGCAATGCGCCCTTGAGCACATCCAACATGCTTGAGGTGAAGGTGGCGATGGGCGCGCCCTTGGCGACCTGAGTGCCTACTGCCACGAGACTCTGCACCATTCCTTCGCGCGGCATCGCCACCTGCTGGCTAGGCACGCTGACCTGGGCAGAATCGGCATGGGTGACAAAATAAATGTCGTACAGTTGGTAGAGCACATAGCTGAACGCACTGATACCCACCAGAAAGATCGCCAAGCTCAAACCCACCGCGCGTATCCGGCCGAAGAAGCTGCTGCCGTCCCCGCCTTTGTTATTGCGTGCCTTGGTGAAGTTTTCACGTTGCAAGGTGTTGATCAGGTCACCAACATTGACCAGTTCACCGCCGAGAAAGGAGCTGATCAGATAACGCAAGGCGGCCATTTCACGCGGGCGCAGGTTGTGAAACTCGCAACCGGCACGCTCACCAGCAATGATCGAACGAACCTGAAACTCGATATCCATGGCAAAGCCGATGCCATCGATTTCGAACATCAGCTTGCCGCGAAAATGCTGACCCTCGCTGACATGCACGCTGACCGGCTCAAAACTGAAGCCGCCCGCGGAAAGATCAAGCACCTGAGCCTCAAGCTCCTGGCCGTTCGAGGTGCTGTAACGAATCTTCGCCGGCAATTTTAGCCGGGCAAACTGGCGCTGGGCTTCCGACTCATGAACGACATTACTGTTAGTGCCCTGGCTCATTACTGCGCTCATATTTTTTCCTTGTAAAATAAAGACTTAATGGGGTTTCAAGTGGCCTGAACGGCCAGCCATTACCGATCAAACCACCCGCATTAAGGCAGCCACGAAGACGCTCACCGCAGTAAAAGTCATGGACCTCGACGACCAGGTGTTAAACCACTGCTGGAAGCTGGCGAGGTTGCGATTGAGCTTGGTTTTCTGCCGGGTCCAGGATTGCTGATCGAGGCGAAAGAACACGTAGACCTTCACCATCGCGCCGAGAATCTGGTTGTAATACAGCAGCACCGGATAGGCCGGGCCGATCTCATGCCCGGACGCCAGCAGCAACAGGGTCAACACCAAGCGGGTAAAACCAATCCAAAACAGGTAGATCAGCAAATAGGCGAAGCCGTATTTGATGCTGGCGATGATCGCCACCGTTGGCCCGAGCAAGCTAGTCCACATGGCCACCCGCTGATCCAGCAACACCACACTGGTAAACAGCCCGAGACGGCGCGGCCCCAAGCCAACGGCCCGGGAGTTCTGTCGCAGATTGTTGCCGTACCAGCGAAACATCAGCTTGCGACTGGACTTGATGAAGCTTTTCTCCGGCGGATGCTCAACCGTATTGATGGCCGCATCAGGCACATAAAAAGTGTCGTAACCCAGGCGCATCAAGCTGAACCAGCTGGATTTGTCATCGCCGGTCAGAAACTGAAAACGCCCCAGCCGCCAGTGATTCAGATGATCGCTTTCGACGTCGGCGATGAAGCCGGGGTCGGTGATGACTTGCGCCTTGAAGACCGACATCCGCCCCGTCAGGGTCAGCACCCGTTTGGACAGCGCCATCGAACACATATTGATATGCCGCTGGGCGAACCGTAATTTGTGCCACTCGGCCATCATGTAGCCGCCCCGCACCTCACAGAATTCGTTGGTGGTCAGCCCGCCGAGATTGTCGAACAGCTGGAAAAACGGCACGGTTTTGCGCACCACGCCAGCCGCCAGAACGGTATCGCCATCGACCACCGCGACCACCGCACGGTCATCCGGCAAGTGCCGCGAAATAGCCCGAAAACCATAGGCCAGGCCATCGCGCTTACCGGTGCCCGGAATCCGCACGAAATCGAGCTTCACATGCTCCGGTGGACTCATGCGAAACCAGAGATTCTTGACCAGCAACTCATCGGACAATTCGACGATCGAACAAACCACGGTGGTTTTGTAACCACAATCAATGGCTTCCTGAATCACCGAGCGATACACCTCGGCCGTGGTCAGGGCATCAATACGAAAACTGGTGACCATCAAGAAAACTTCCGACGGATCAGCCGCAGCACCGAGCTTGCGCACTTTTCGCCGGTAATAAGGGAACACTAAGTAGAGGAAAATCATCCCTCTAATAAAATGAATGGCCCCCATGGAGTAACGCCAGATACCCACCACACCCAGTATTAATAAGAAATCTTTGGACTCTGCATCAAATAGGCTACGCGGCAACAGCAACGCCATACCCATTAACAGTGCGAGATAAAACAACCAGCCCGCACCAGCGTGCAAGCGGCCTTTTAGACTGTCCATGTTTACTGCCCCAGCCGAACATTCAGAATCACAACGGGGCGTTATTGTTATTATTGTTACGCCCTTACATCGATCAATTAAATTATTACTACCAACCAATACCGATCTGACTTTCGGTACTAATACCGGGCATAAATCCGATCAGATCGAGCATTTTCTTATCGCTCGGTAAATGCTTGACGATATCGACAAAGAGCTCATCGCCATTACCCAGCACGATAATTTCGGCATCATCAACAACCTGTTGCAGGTCATCACGCAGCAGTGAGGAGATATGTGGGATTTTCGATTCAATGTATTCGCGGTTAGCCCCATGCACCCGTGCATATTCGACGTTACGGTCGTAAATACGCAGTTCATAGCCTTTACCGATCAATAGCTCGGCAAGTTCAACCAGTGGACTTTCCCGCAGATCATCGGTGCCGGCCTTAAAGCTCAAGCCAAGCAAGGCAACTTTACGCAGACCAAAAGCCGCGATAATGTCGAAGGCCTTCTGTACCTGACTGGAATTGCTGCGCATCAACGAACTGATCAGCGGCGTTTCCACATCGAGTTGACTGGCGCGGTAGTTCAGGGCGCGAACGTCTTTCGGTAGGCAGGAGCCACCAAAAGCAAAACCTGGACGCATGTAGTAACTGGACAAGTTGAGTTTGTGGTCCTTGCAGATCACATCCATCACCTCGCGACCATCCACCCCGACCGCCATGGAGATATTGCCGATCTCATTGGCGAAGGTAACCTTGGCAGCGTGCCAAACGTTACAGGTGTATTTGATCATCTCCGCGACTTCGATGCTCTTGCGGATAATCGGCGCATCCAGTTCGCTGTAGATCTCTTCAAGCAGATCACCCGAAGTTTTGTCCAACTCACCGATCACCGTCATGGCCGGGAAATCGTAGTCTTTGATGGCGGTACTTTCGCGCAAGAACTCTGGGTTTACGGCTACGCCGAAGTCGATACCAGCCTTGAGCCCCGAGGCCTTTTCCAGGGTTGGGATAACCACATTATTAAGGGTTCCAGGCAGCACGGTACTGCGTACCACCACAGTGTGGCGGGTGTTTTTGAGCGGCAAAATCTTACCGATCTGCTCACAGACTTCGATGATGTAGGAAACATCCAGATCGCCGTTACGCTTGCTCGGCGTCGGTGGCGCCAGGAATGAAATATCCGTGGCCAAGATTGCTTCACGCACATCCAAAGTGCCGCGCAATTTGCCCAGACGCACGCCTTGCAACAACAACGCCTCGAGCCCCGGTTCAACGATAGGAGCCTTGCCGTTGTTGATCATGTCGATTTTAACGGCCGAGATATCGACACCGACGATTTCGTGCCCCCGCGCCGACAAACAACCCGCACAGACAGCGCCCACATAGCCCAGACCAAAAATACTGATTCGCATATAACCAACCTCCTTGCAGTTACTAAGCATGCGCCACCCAATGGCGGCGCAAATTCATGACTAAACCAGCCAACACATTCAACAAATCAAGTAACTAGTAGCCCAGCGACTAGCAAACTAAAATTCATTCCTAATGCGCCATAATTCACCAGTCACACAACCGATATCAGGCCACTAGACAGCAAATTCATTAAGAAAAAATTACACAGCTTTTACCGCTGATAACTAAGCTAGACGACTCAATGGCAACTTCAGGAAACCAGCAAAATGGAACTAACGTACAGACATTAATAGACTTCGATATTTTTCGCTCTGCGCCAACAGAAAACACAAGCAACAGCACGCCTCACCACGAAGCGCGTTAAACACATGACCAGTGGCCAGCAAGTTATTACACAGCGATGAACTTGGCGCTCGGCCAGACACCGCGAAAACTTTCTGAAGTAGAAGTTTTGAAAATGTTCAACCCGATCTTTCGGGTGGCGCATTTAAAAACAGCCAAACATTTAAATCAACCAATACCCGCCGCCCAAAAGTGAACTTGGCGCACAAAAAAATGCAGCCAAAAACATGACGCCTTAAAATCGCCACGCCATAAATAAGCGTATATCTTGAGATTTAACGATCAAAACTGACCGAACCATCAAGCCAATAATCCATGATGTATTAATTATTCCTTGGCACACTAAAAAACAAGCCAATTCATTGGCGTCAAATATATGAGCACAAACATACCTTTGAGCGCACACTATGAAATTCAACGGCTAGACTCTTTTACCTCTGCCATCAAAACATCCAAAAAACGTAATCTGGACTCGAAAACATGAGAAATAATCAGCCGATTACTCAGCGTGAACGCAGCTTCCCCGACAGTCAGCGGCTGATCTCAACCACCGACCTCAAGGGGCAAATTACTTACTGCAACCAGGCCTTTATTGAAATCAGTGGCTTCAGCTATGAGGAACTGCTGCGCGCGCCACATAACCTGATACGCCACCCTGACGTGCCGGCGGCGGTGTTTGCGCATATGTGGAACACCCTCAAGACTGCCCGGCCATGGATGGGGGTGGTTAAGAACCGCAGTAAGAATGGCGACCATTACTGGGTGAATGCCTACGTCACGCCGATGCTCGAAAAAGGCCAAGTGGTCGGCTACGAGTCGGTACGGGTCAAGCCGACGCTCGAGCAAATTCGCCGCGCGCAAATGCTGTACGCACGTATCAACAGCGGCAAGTCGGCCATTCCCCGCCAAGACCATTGGCTGCCGCAATTGCAAGCCTGGCTGCCATTTATTTTGATCAGCCAGATCAGCTTTTTAATTGGCGGCTGGCAAAGCTCGCACTGGGGCTTTTTGCTCGCCGCAGCACTGGCAATCCCCCTGGGCCTGGCCGGGCTGCGCTGGCAGCAACGCGGCATCAAGCGTTTATTGAAAATCGCCGACAACACCACCTCAGACCCGTTAATCGCGCAAATGTACACCGACAGCCACGGCGCCGAGGCGCGCCTGGAAATGGCCATGCTCAGCCAGGACGCACGGTTAAAAACCTGCCTGACCCGACTGCAGGATACGGCCGCACACTTAAGGCAGCAGGCGGATCAGGGGCATCGACTGGCGGAACAAAGCGCCAACGGGCTGCAGCGCCAACGAGTCGAGACCGAGCAAGTGGCGGCCGCCATCAATCAAATGGCCGCCACTACCCAGGAGGTGGCCAGCAACGTGACCCTGACCGCCGAGGCAACCCGGCAAGCCAATCAATTGACCAACCAGGGCCGCCAAGTGGCCGCCGATACCCGCGCGGCTATTGAGCGGCTGTCGAACGCGGTGACCAGCACCGGCGAGACCGTCACCCGTTTAGCCCATGACAGCAGCGAAATTGGTGGCGTGGTGGATGTGATCAAGGGCATTGCCGACCAAACCAACTTGCTCGCCCTCAACGCCGCCATTGAAGCGGCCCGCGCCGGCGAGATGGGCCGCGGCTTTGCGGTGGTGGCTGACGAGGTTCGCTCATTGGCGCAGCGCACGGGCGAGTCCACCGGACAAATTCACCAGCTGATCGCCAAGCTGCAAAAAACCGCCGAAGAAGCCGTGCATGCCATGCAACAGGGCCGCGCACAAGCCGATCAAGGCGTTGAGCAGGCCCTGCTGGCGGATGCCGCACTGATTGGTATCAGCACCGCCGTCGGCCACATTACCGACATGACCAATCAGATCGCCGCCGCGGCCGAGGAACAAAGCGCAGTGGCCGAGGAAATCAGCCGCAACATCAACACCATCGCCCAACTGTCCGACCAAACCGCCGATGCGGCGCAGCACACCGAACAGCTGAGCACCGAGTTGACGGCCACCGCCAATCAGCAGTACGCGCTGATTGAACGTTTCAATCACTAACAGACCGTTGAAAAACTACTGCGCTAGGCTATACGGCGTTGAAACCAGCCTCACAAAAGCGAAGCGTTGAACGCACTTCAGCGCGGCCCCGAAGGGGTGAGTGAAGCGAATCAAATGCTCATTTACGACCAGTAAACTGCGCTTTTTCGGCTGATTTCGCCTTGCCTAGTCGTCGCTCGCTACATTTTTCAACGGCCTGCTAAACCCAGCCGGCTTAAGCACAAAGGTGGCGATCACATCGGCAGCCGTTTCTAGATGCTGCGCATGATTGAAACCCGAGGCTTTCAAGGGTTTCAGATCATGATCGGCGGCCGTTAGCCAGAGCAGTTCGATGGCGCTCGATAACGGATAAGCGGCCACCGTTGCTCTATTGCCCAGGGCATCGCGCTCGCCCTGCACAATCAAGCTGCGGGTCTTTAACTCGGCCAGGTGCGCCACCCGTGGTTTGTCGGGTTTGCCGGCGGCATAAAAGGGATAGCCCAGGCAAACCAGCGCATCGGCGCCCAGCTCATCGGCCAACATACTGGCCATTCGCCCGCCCATCGACTTACCACCGATGGCCAATGGCCCCGCGACTTGCTGTCGCACCTGCTGGTAAACCCCCCGCCAACAATCGAGCAATTGTCCTTGCGGATTCGGCGGGCGCTTGCCGCCAGCACTGCGCCGCAGCGCCATGTAAGCAAACTCAAAACGCAGCAACCCCAGGCCCCGCGCGGCCAACAGCTCGGCCATGGCGTGCATAAACGGGCTGTCCATAGGCGCACCAGCGCCGTGGGCCAAAATCAAATGACCTTGCACCGGCCCGTCGGGCAGGTCGTACAGCCATTGCGCCGGCCAGGGCTGACTCGGACGGTATTGATCCTGATCAATATCGGTAACAGAACGTTTCAGCATGCTTATCCCGCTTTTAAAAGAATCTGCCCATAACCGTGGATGCGAACTCAGAAATGAACACAACCATCAGTACTGCCTATAACTACAAGGTGGTTCGCCAATTCGCCATTATGACGGTGATTTGGGGGATCGTCGGCATGGGGCTTGGGGTGCTTATCGCCTCCCAGCTGGTCTGGCCCGATCTTAACCTCGGCCTGCCTTGGACCAGCTTCGGCCGCCTGCGACCATTGCACACTAATGCGGTAATTTTCGCCTTTGGCGGTTGCGCCCTGATGGCGACCTCCCTGTACGTGGTGCAACGCACCTCACAAGCCCGGCTAATTTCCGACACGCTCGCCTCCATCGTCTTTTGGGGCTGGCAAGCGGTAATAGTACTGGCGGCCATCACCCTGCCGCTGGGTATGACCTCCTCGAAAGAGTACGCCGAGCTGGAATGGCCGATCGATATCCTGATCACCATTGTCTGGGTCTGCTACGCCGTGGTGTTTTTCGGCACCGTGATGAAGCGCAAGGTTGCGCACATCTATGTCGGTAACTGGTTCTTCGGTGGTTTTATCCTCACTGTGGCGCTGTTGCACATTGTCAACAACCTTGAGCTGCCGGTCAGCGCCTTCAAGTCCTACTCGCTGTATGCCGGGGCGACCGATGCGATGATCCAGTGGTGGTACGGCCACAACGCCGTGGGGTTCTTCCTCACCGCAGGCTTCCTGGGAATGATGTACTACTTCGTGCCCAAGCAAGCCGGTCGGCCGATTTACTCTTATCGCCTGTCGATTGTGCACTTCTGGGCACTGATCACCGTGTATATCTGGGCCGGTCCACACCACTTGCACTACACCGCACTGCCGGATTGGGCGCAGTCGCTCGGCATGGCCATGTCCCTGATTCTGCTGGCACCAAGCTGGGGCGGCATGATCAACGGCATGATGACCCTCTCGGGCGCCTGGCATAAGCTGCGCAGCGACCCGATTCTGCGCTTTATGGTGGTATCGCTGGCGTTCTACGGCATGTCGACCTTTGAAGGTCCGATGATGGCGATCAAAACCGTCAATGCCCTGTCGCACTACACCGACTGGACCATCGGCCACGTACACGCCGGTGCCTTGGGCTGGGTGGCGATGATCTCGATCGGCTCGCTGTATCACCTGATCCCGAAAGTGTATGGCCGCGAGCAGATGCACAGTGTGGCGTTGATCAATACGCACTTCTGGCTGGCCACTATCGGCACCGTACTGTACATCGCCTCGCTGTGGGTCAACGGCATCACCCAGGGTCTGATGTGGCGCGCAGTCAACGAAGACGGCACCCTCACCTACTCCTTCGTTGAAGCCTTGCAAGCCAGCCATCCGGGTTTCTTGGTCCGCACCATTGGTGGCGCCTTCTTCTTTGCGGGCATGCTGCTGATGGCCTACAACGCCTGGCGCACGATACGTGACGCCGTTCCGGCCGAATGCCAAGCCGCCGCGCAGATGACCGCAGGAGCACACGTATGAATCACGAAACGATTGAAAAAAACGTCGGCCTGATGGCGGTGCTGATGGTCCTGGCGGTGAGCATCGGCGGCCTGGTACAGATAGTCCCGCTGTTCTTCCAAGACGTCGCCAACACCCCGGTTGAAGGCATGGTGCCACGCACCGCCTTGCAACATGAAGGTCGCGATATCTTCATCCGTGAAGGTTGCGTGGGCTGCCACTCGCAGATGATTCGCCCGTTCCGCGCCGAGACCGAGCGTTATGGTCACTACTCGGTAGCCGGTGAAAGCGTTTGGGATCACCCCTTCCTGTGGGGCTCCAAGCGTACCGGCCCGGACCTGGCTCGGGTTGGCGGTCGCTACTCCGATGACTGGCACCGTGCCCACCTCTATAACCCGCGTAACGTGGTGCCTGAGTCGATCATGCCGGCCTACCCCTGGCTGGTTGAGAACAAGCTCGATGGCATGAATACCGCCACCAAGTTGCAGGCCATGCGCACCCTGGGTGTGCCCTATACCGACGCCGACATTGGCGGCGCCAAAGACGCGGTTCAGGGCAAGACTGAAATGGAAGCTCTGGTGGCTTACCTGCAGTCCCTTGGCACTGCCATCAAGAACAAACGGTAAGGCTCATGGATATCGGAACTTTACGCGGTCTGGGCACCTTGCTGGTGGTGATTGCGTTTACCTGCGTGGCCCTCTGGGCTTACAGCGGCAAGCGTAAAAACAGTTTCGCCGAAGCTGCCAACCTGCCCTTTGCCGACGATACCGAAGCTGAACAACGCGAAGAACGAGCTTCAAGGAGTAACAACGCATGAGCACTTTCTGGAGTTGGTACATCACTCTGCTGACCGTCGGCACCTTACTGGCGCTGCTCTGGTTGGTTTTTGCAACACGCAAAAGCGAAACACAAAAAGGCGCCACCGAGCAAACCATGGGGCACTCCTTCGATGGCATCGAGGAGTATGACAACCCACTGCCAAAGTGGTGGTTTATGCTGTTTATCATCACCATTATTTTTGCCGTTGGCTACCTGGCGCTCTATCCGGGCCTGGGCAACTGGAAAGGCCTATTGCCGGGTTATGACGGCGGCTGGACACAGGTCAAACAATGGCAAAAAGAGGTCGACAAAGCCGAACAACAATACGGTCCGATCTACGCCAAATTTGCCGCCATGCCGATTAGCGAAGTGGCCAAAGATCAGCAAGCCCTGAAAATGGGCGGCCGGTTGTTTGCCACCAACTGCTCGGTCTGCCACGGCTCGGATGCCAAAGGGGCTTACGGCTTCCCTAACCTAGCCGACCAGCAATGGCGCTGGGGCGGTGAACCGGACGCCATCAAGGCCACTATCTTGGCCGGTCGCCACGCAGTTATGCCGGCCTGGGGCGAAGTACTCGGCGAAGCGGGCGTGCAAAATGTCGCGGCCTATGTGCTCGAAGGCATTGCCGGACGCAAGTTGCCCGACGGCGCCAAGGCTGACGTTGCCGCGGGCAAGGCGCTGTTTGCCAGCAACTGCATGGCTTGCCATGGCCCAGACGGGCATGGCGTGCAAGCCATGGGCGCTCCCAACCTGAGCAAACCTGCCGCCTTTATCTACGGCACCAGTTTTAGCCAGCTGCAACAGACCATTCGTTATGGCCGCCAAGGGGTAATGCCAAACCAACAAGACTTCCTCGGCGACGACAAAGTCCACCTGCTGGCGGCTTATGTGTTCAGCCTGGGGCAGGCCGCCGTAGAAAAACCAAACGCTGAGTAACACCGCTACACGCGACAACTGTGAGTGCCGGCAATGCCATTTACCGCCTGACACTCGCAGAGCCAAGATTCAAGCAAGACTTACCAGGCACAAGGAGGTGCCTTGTAAGGATTTGTTTCCCGCCATAACTGCGACAGAGTGTCGCACCGCTATTCTTGCGTCCTAGCAAGCACACTGAGTTCAGCTAAGCTCGTCGCAGTCGCCATTCATCTGGACTGTGCGGCAATTGCCTTCCCTTTAGCGGGATAACGGCAATGCCCGAAGCCTCGGCGGGGACTATCAATTGATGCCTAAAATCGCTCAGAGCAAGCCTGTAAAGCCCGATTTTGCTGGCCCGCTCATTGCAATGGGCACCTGCTTTGCCCATACTTGCCGCCGATTTTTAGTCCCCAGAAAACTCCATTAACCGTGGAACAAAACGCATGAGCTCAGCAATAAGTCCGACTGCTTATAACTATAAGGTGGTCCGCCAATTCGCCATAATGACGGTGATTTGGGGGATTGTAGGGATGGGTCTAGGCGTTCTAATCGCCTCACAACTCGTCTGGCCAGAACTTAACCTCGGCCTGCCGTGGACCAGCTTCGGCCGTCTACGCCCACTGCACACCAACGCGGTAATTTTTGCCTTTGGTGGTTGCGCACTGATGGCGACGTCTTTCTATGTGGTGCAACGCACCTCACAAGTCAGACTGATCTCCGACACCCTCGCCGCCTTTGTGTTCTGGGGCTGGCAAGCGGTAATAGTGCTGGCGGCCATCACCCTGCCGCTGGGTATGACCTCCTCGAAAGAGTATGCCGAGCTGGAATGGCCGATCGACATTTTGATCGCTGTGGTCTGGGTCAGCTATGCCATCGTGTTCTTCGGCACCGTGGTCAAGCGCAAGGTTAAGCACATCTATGTCGGCAACTGGTTCTTCGGTGGTTTTATCCTCACCGTGGCGCTGCTGCACATAGTCAACAACCTTGAGCTGCCGGTTAGCGCCTTCAAGTCCTACTCGCTGTATGCCGGTGCGACCGATGCGATGATCCAGTGGTGGTACGGCCACAACGCCGTGGGCTTCTTCCTCACCGCCGGCTTCCTGGGGATGATGTATTACTTCGTACCCAAGCAAGCGAATCGTCCGATCTACTCCTATCGCCTGTCGATCGTGCACTTCTGGGCACTGATCACCGTGTACATCTGGGCCGGCCCACACCACTTGCACTACACCGCATTGCCGGATTGGGCACAGTCGCTCGGCATGGCCATGTCTTTGATCCTGCTGGCGCCAAGCTGGGGCGGCATGATCAACGGCATGATGACCCTCTCGGGCGCCTGGCATAAGCTGCGCAGCGATCCGATTCTGCGCTTTTTGGTCGTCTCTTTGGCGTTCTACGGCATGTCGACCTTTGAAGGTCCGATGATGGCGATCAAAACCGTAAACGCCCTGTCGCACTACACCGACTGGACCATCGGCCACGTACACGCCGGCGCTTTGGGCTGGGTCGCGATGATCTCGATCGGCGCGCTGTATCACCTGATCCCGAAAGTGTATGGCCGTGAGCAGATGCACAGCGTCGCGCTGATCAACGCACACTTTTGGCTGGCCACGATCGGCACCGTGCTGTACATCGCCGCACTCTGGGTTAACGGCATCACCCAGGGCCTGATGTGGCGCGCAGTCAACGAAGACGGCACCCTCACCTACTCCTTCGTTGAAGCTCTGCAAGCCAGCCATCCTGGCTTCCTGGTCCGGGCAATCGGTGGCGCCTTCTTCTTTGCGGGCATGTTGCTGATGGCTTACAACACTTGGCGCACCGTACGTTCTGCAGTACCTGCAGAGTACGAAGCCGCGGCGAAAATGGCCGTTGGAGATCATGCATGAATCACGAAACAGTAGAAAAAAACATCGGCCTGATGGCCGTACTGATGGTCCTGGCGGTGAGCGTCGGCGGCCTGGTGCAAATCGTCCCGCTGTTCTTCCAGGACGTGACCAACACCCCGGTTGAAGGCATGATGCCGCGCACCGCCTTGCAACATGAGGGACGCGATATCTTCATCCGTGAAGGCTGCGTCGGCTGCCACTCACAGATGATTCGCCCGTTCCGCGCCGAGACCGAGCGTTATGGTCACTACTCGGTAGCCGGTGAAAGCGTTTGGGATCACCCCTTCCTGTGGGGCTCCAAG
>Ga0156169_1261_pt2 | contig 16638 bp, 15 predicted proteins | sample RifCSPlowO2_12_FD_107822 | JGI IMG/M metagenome (GOLD analysis project Ga0156169, IMG submission 107822) | Pseudomonadales bacterium RIFCSPLOWO2_12_59_9 | reverse complement strand
GCGGATCGCCATCCATCACATCGACGCCCTGCGCGATCAGCGCATCGCGGATGGCATCCGAAGCAGCAAAATTGCGTTCTGTACGCGCGGCTTCACGTTCGTCGATCGTCTCTTCAATTAATCTGATGTCGATCAACGCATTTTTTGGAGTGATCCTAAGTGCTTCACGGCTTAGTCTGATGAGATTTAACCCAAGAATTTCATCCATCTTACTAATAAGCATCAACTTATCATCAGCTGGAACCTTCTTGATGCCGATGACTTCATCAAGCAAAGGAAGCGCTTTGGGAGTTAGCAGGCCTTCCGAGATAGCTGCATCAAACTGGCTTAAGAGGGGTTGCAGCTTTGGATGAAGCTGCTGAGTGAGCAAGTGGCTGGGTACCATCTCCCATTGACCTAGTGCCCGACTTTTCAAATCCCCAATCGATTTCACCAGCCGCTTGAGGCGCGTCAACGCAGCGGCCACGCCCTCGGCGCTGAGCAGCTCAAGCAAATGCTGGCCACTCGGCCCGCCAATCGGACACAACGCCAGGGCATGACCACCAAGCTTGTGAATGGCGCGGGCGACATTGATGCCGCCACCGCCCGGCGCGTAGCTGGGCGGGCTGCACCGCAGTTTGGCATCCGGGCAGAGGTGCGCAATGCCGGTGGCGCAATCAAGGGCCGGGCTGAGGGTAAGCGTCACTATGCTGGCCATGGCAATTCCTCTGACTGAACGGACGGCGGCCCTTGGTCAGTATTGCCCCTGCTCGCCACCACCGCCAACCAAAGCCGCAGACGCCGTTCATGCCCCGCAGCGGCCGAGCAATCCGGGCGGTGCTAGACTGAAAAGAGACCCAAGGCGGGTCAAGGTTCTGCCGGCTGCAAACTGTTGGTCGCGACCGTGCAGGGTGTCTCACCCACGGAGGCGGGGGCTCCGCTGCTAACCGATGGGAGGTGTGCCATGAACCGGCACTACTACATAAGTGACAACTTGGACGAACTGGAAAACGTCGAGAAGGAACTGGAAGCCAGCGGCATCAGCACCGAGCAGATTCATGTCCTCAGTGAAAAGGATGCCGAAGTCGCCCAGCACCACCTGCATGATGTGCCTTCGGTGATGAAGCAGGACCTGATTCGTTCGGGACGCGCCGGGGTGATGATCGGCTTCGTCTTGGCGCTGCTGGTCTTGTCCCTGTCCTACGCCTTCGGGCTGACTGAAACCTCCACCGGCTGGCTGCCCTTTATCTTTTTGGCCGCCATACTGATGGGTTTTGCCACCTGGGAAGGCGGCTTGCTGGGAATCCAAAAGCCCAACCAGGCGTTTCGCCAATTTGAGCAGACGCTGCACGAGGGCAAACACTTGTTCTTCGTCGATGTGAAAACAACCCAAGAAGCACAACTGGGCCGCGTGCTGAGTCGCCATCCAAACTTGCAAATGGCCGGGACAGGCCGGGCAGTGCCCGAGTGGCTGCTCGCCTCGCAGCAAAAACTGCATCAACTGAAACGCACCCTGGGCGGCCTCTAAGCGCCGCCCCGAGGGCGCGCCAGCGAGTTGCAGCATGGCCGTTAGCCACGCCTCCCCAGACCGACGGCATGGCGGCTGATGATTCTGCGCCGGCGAGTAGCAGGCAGTGCCTTGGCGTGCGCCAACAACTCAGGAACACGCTAAGTAACAGCAAAAACCGGCGAGCTGAGCTATTGGTCACCCTCGGCAAGCGGCTAACCAGTTAGAATTGTTGATCGTCAGGCTGCCAAGCCTGGCGCGCACAGGGACGTTGTCACTCAGGAGTTTCACCTTGCATAAGTTCATCACCTTGGCCGCCTGCTTGCTGCTGGGCGCCTGCGCCAGTAATCAGCAGTCGTTGTACGAGCAGTTGGTCCGCACCGGCAGTAGCCCGGTTGCCACCAATACCCTGGAAGCCATCCACAACACCCAGGCGATACCGCTGCCGGTGAATACCGGCCTGCTGACGCCAAACTGGCCGATCAGCGCCAACGAACCACGGATGTCCTTTGGCAGCTCGATTTCCAATTACCGGGTGTTCTCCCTCGAGCTGAAAAAGGGCGAGCGTTACACCCTGAACGTCAATTCGACCTGCCACAGCCCCTGCATGGGCTTTAACAAGCTGGCGGTTAAACCCCGGGCGCTGCTGCTGGATGCCAACGGTGCGGTGATCGCCAAGAAGCCTTCGCGGGTATCGACGGTGCTCGGCCAGATCACCCTGAGCTGGGATGGCGAGGCCGCCGAAGATGGCACCTACTACCTGCTGGTGGCCGCCGATAACGATGACGTTGGCCGCACCATAGTGATCGATGATGCATGGATCAATAACTCGCCGCTGATGCTGGTCAAGGTCGACATGAGCAGCTCACCGTTCGGCGATATCCGCGCCTACTCCAGCCCGCGCAGCAATTAATGCGCGCCGATTCAGCTGCCTCGGGCGGCTGAATCAGACTGTGTAAAAACTACTGCGCTCGGTTATGCGGCGTTAAAAACAGGCTCAAAATGCTCATTTACAGCTCGTAAACTGCGCTTTTTCGCCTGTTTTTGCCTTGCCTAACCTTCGCTCGCTACGTTTTTACACAGTCTGTGAATCGCCCGCTTCAGCGCCGGCTTTCGCCCCGCAATCCGCGCGTCCCACTCCCTGCCCGCAGGCAAACTGTTACTCTGCAACACCCCTTCATCACCTCCTGGAGCGCCCGTGGCCCCGGTGATTTCGATTCAACAGCTGAGTAAAACCTACGCCAGCGGCCACCCGGCCTTGCGCAATATCAATCTGGATATCCGCAAAGGCGAGATCTTTGCCCTGCTCGGCCCCAATGGCGCCGGCAAGACCACCCTGATCAGCATCGTCTGCGGCATCGTCAATCCGGGCAGCGGCACAGTGCAGGTTGGCGGTTACGACATAGTGCGCGACTACCGCGCCTCCCGTGGGCAGATCGGCCTGGTGCCACAAGAGCTGTTCAACGATGTATTCGAAACCGTCTGGGCCACCCTCAAGTTCAGCCGTGGCCTGTTCGGCAAGGCGCCCAACCCGGCCTACCTGGAGCAGGTGCTGCGCGACTTGTCGTTGTGGGACAAAAAGGACGCGAAGATTTTTGAACTGTCCGGCGGCATGAAGCGCCGGGTGATGATCGCCAAGGCCTTATCCCATGAACCGACGGTGTTGTTTTTGGATGAGCCCACCGCCGGCGTCGACGTCGAGTTGCGCCGCGACATGTGGGCGATGGTGCGGCGCCTGCGCGAACGCGGGGTGACCATCATCCTGACCACCCACTACATCGAAGAAGCCGAAGAAATGGCCGACCGCATCGGGGTGATCAGCAAGGGCGAGATCATTCTGGTCGAAGACAAACAGGTGCTGATGCAGCGCCTCGGTAAAAAGCAGCTGACGTTGCAACTCAAGCAGCCGCTGAGTTTGATTCCCGTCGCCCTGGCGCCTTATGCCCTGGAGTTGGCCGATGACGGCCATGAGCTGGTGTTCAACTTCGACGGCCAGCGCGAGCAGACCGGGATTGCCGAACTGTTGCGCGATTTGACCGCGCACGGCATTGAGTTCAAAGACCTGAAATCCAGTGAAAGCTCCCTGGAAGATATCTTCGTCAATCTGCTCAGGAGCCGCGCATGAACCTCTACGCGATCCGCGCCATCTACCTGTTTGAGCTCGCGCGCACCTGGCGCACCCTGCTGCAAAGCATCGCCACCCCGGTGATTTCCACCTCGCTGTACTTTGTGGTGTTCGGCTCGGCCATAGGTTCGAGCATGACCGAGGTGCAGGGCATCAGTTACGGCGCCTTTATCGTGCCGGGGCTGATCATGCTGGCGATGCTCACCGAGAGCATCTCCAACGCCGCTTTCGGCATCTATATGCCGCGCTATTCCGGGACCATCTATGAGGTGCTGTCGGCGCCTATCTCGCCGCTGGAAATAGTCGTCGGCTACGTCGGCGCGGCGGCCACCAAGTCAGTGATTCTCGGCTTGGTGATTCTGCTCACCGCGCGGCTGTTCGTCAGCTTCGAGATCGCCCATCCGCTGTGGATGCTGCTGTTGATGCTGCTGACCGCCGTGACCTTCAGCCTGTTCGGTTTTATCGTCGGCATCTGGGCCGATGGCTGGGAGAAACTGCAAGTAGTGCCGGCGCTGATCGTCACGCCGCTGGCCTTCCTCGGTGGCAGCTTTTACTCCATCAGCATGCTGCCGCCGCTGTGGCAGACCATCACCCTGTTCAACCCGGTGGTGTACCTGATCAACGCCTTTCGCTGGAGCTTCTACGGCATCGCCGACGTGCATGTGGGCATGAGCCTGGGCATGATTGCCGGCTTTCTGCTGCTCTGCCTGATCATAGTGACCTGGATGTTTCGCACCGGTTATCGGTTAAAGAACTAACGCCAAAAAGCACGCCACACAAAAACGCCCCGGCCAGTGCCGGGGCATTTTTTTATGCGGCGTAAATCAGCTGCGGATCAGGTGATCGAAGGCGCTCAAAGCTGCCTTGGCGCCCTCACCCACGGCGATGACGATCTGCTTGTAGGGCACCGTGGTCACGTCCCCGGCGGCGAAGATGCCAGGAATATTGGTGCCGCCCTTGGCGTCGACGATGATCTCGCCACGCGGGCTCAGCTCCACCACGCCCTTGAGCCAATCGCTGTTGGGCAGCAGGCCGATTTGCACGAAAATGCCTTGTAGCTCGACGGTGATCAGTTCATCCGTGTTGCGATCCTGGTAGACCAGCGCCGTGACCTTCTGGCCATCGCCCAGTACCTCGGTGGTCAAGGCGCTCTTGATGATGGTCACATTGCTCAGGCTGTTGAGCTTGCTCTGCAACACCGCATCGGCGCGCAGCTGGTTGTCGAACTCGATCAGGGTGACGTGAGCGACTATGCCGGCCAGGTCGATGGCCGCCTCGACACCGGAGTTGCCACCGCCGATCACCGCCACCCGCTTGCCCTTGAACAGCGGGCCGTCGCAGTGCGGGCAGTAGGCCACGCCACGGCCGCGGTATTGCTGCTCGCCGGGTACCTTCATCTCCCTCCAGCGCGCACCGGTGGCCAGAATCAGGGTCTTGGCTTTTAAACGGGCGCCGCTCTCGAACCGCACTTCATGCAGGCCGCCGGCGTGACTGGCAGGAATCAAGACGCTGGCGCGCTGCAGATTCATGATGTCGACGTCGTACTGTTTAACGTGCTCTTCCAGGGCGCGGGCCAGCTTCGGCCCTTCGGTTTCTTGCACCGATATAAAGTTTTCAATCGCCATGGTGTCCAGTACCTGACCGCCGAAACGTTCGGCCGCCACGCCAGTGCGAATGCCTTTACGGGCGGCATAAATGGCCGCTGCCGCGCCCGCCGGGCCACCACCGATCATCAACACATCGAAGGCGGCCTTGGCGTTGAGCTTCTCGGCGTCACGGTCGGCGGAGCTGGTGTCACCGGTGGCCAGAATCAGGGTCTTGGCTTTTAAACGGGCGCCGCTCTCGAACCGCACTTCATGCAGGCCGCCGGCGTGACTGGCAGGAATCAAGACGCTGGCGCGCTGCAGATTCATGATGTCGACGTCGTACTGTTTAACGTGCTCTTCCAGGGCGCGGGCCAGCTTCGGCCCTTCGGTTTCTTGCACCGATATAAAGTTTTCAATCGCCATGGTGTCCAGTACCTGACCGCCGAAACGTTCGGCCGCCACGCCAGTGCGAATGCCTTTACGGGCGGCATAAATGGCCGCTGCCGCGCCCGCCGGGCCACCACCGATCATCAACACATCGAAGGCGGCCTTGGCGTTGAGCTTCTCGGCGTCACGGTCGGCGGAGCTGGTGTCGATCTTGGCCAGAATCTCCTCGACGCCCATGCGGCCCTGGCCGAACAGTTCACCGTTCAGGTAGATGCTCGGCACCGACATGATCTGACGGGCTTCGACTTCGACCTGGAACAGTGCGCCGTCGATGGCCACGTGGCGAATATTGGGGTTCAGCACCGCCATCAGGTTCAGCGCCTGCACCACGTCCGGGCAGTTCTGACAGGACAGCGAAAAATAGGTCTCGAAGTTGAATTGCCCTTCGACCTGTTGGATCTGCTCGATCAACTCGGCAGACAGTTTCGATGGATGGCCGCCAACCTGCAGCAGCGCCAGTACCAGAGAAGTGAACTCGTGACCCATCGGCAGGCCGGCAAAACGCAGGCTGATAGTGCCGTTCGGACGGTTCAACGCGAAGGACGGCTGGCGCGCATCGCGACCATCTTCACGCAGGGTAATTTTATCGGTCAGGCTGACGATATCGTGCAGCAGGCCGCTCAGTTCGCGGGATTTATCGCTGTCATCGAGGGACGCGACGATCTCGAACGGCTGGGTGACCTTCTCGAGGTAGGCCTGCAACTGGGTTTTAAGATTGGCATCCAACATGATCAGTATCCCTTTTTACGAAATTCAGAGACAAAAACGCCCGGACGGATCACGCCCGGGCATTCGGGCACCGTTAAAGAACCGGTAAGATTCCTGTAGGCGAAAAATGGATTGGAGAGCGTCGCGAGCGACAACAGTGCAAGGCGCAACGACCAGCGGGAGTAACAGCCGAAGGCTGGCCCGAAGGGCGAGTGCCAGCGAGTAAATCAGGCGAGGGCGCGGAGTTTACGAGCTGTAAATGAGCAGTACTCGCTCCGCTCGCCCTTCGGGCCGCCCTCTGGGCGTTCAGTGGCAAGCCACTGTCCGGCCTGATTTCAACGCTGCAATGTCTAGCGCAGCAGCTCTACAACCATTTTTTAGATTTTGCCGACTAGATCAAGCGACGGCGCCAGCGTGGCTTCGCCTTCTTTCCACTTGGCCGGGCACACTTCGCCTGGGTGAGCGGCGGTGTACTGGGCAGCTTTCAGCTTGCGCAGGGTTTCCGATACGTCACGGGCGATTTCGTTGGAGTGGATTTCCACGGTCTTGATCACGCCTTGCGGGTTGATCAGGAAGGTGCCACGCAGGGCCAGGCCTTCTTCCTGGATATGCACGCCGAAGGCGTTGGTCAGGGTGTGGGTCGGGTCACCGATCAGCGGGAACTTGGCTTTGCCTACCGCAGGGGAAGTCTCGTGCCAGACCTTGTGCGAGAAGTGGGTGTCGGTGGTGACGATGTACACCTCGGTACCGGCCTTCTGGAACTCGGCGTAATTATTGGCCGCGTCTTCGATTTCAGTCGGGCAGTTGAAGGTGAAGGCCGCCGGCATGAAGATCAGTACCGACCACTGGTCTTTCAGGCTCTGCTCGGTGACTTCGATGAACTTGCCGTTGTGGAAAGCGTTGGCTTTGAAAGGCTGGACTTGAGTGTTGATCAGCGACATGGATGCTTCCTCGTGGTGGGGGAGTAAATAGTTGACGAGGAGGATCATAGAGATGGCGTTGCGCTAAAGCTTATTGATTGAAGCCATGGCTACGATTGACTGAGCCAATCGTAGCTTCGGACATTGATCAAGTCAGGCTATCGTTAATACTCAGTACCAACTTGCCATTGACCTGATTGCTCGCCAGCGCCGCAAAGGCCGCGTCGACATCCTTGGCGGCAAAGACTTTCTCCAGCTGCGGCTTGAGCCGGCCCTCGGTGAACAGCGGCCACACGTGCTGGCGCAAATCGCGCAACAGATCGGCCTTGAACAGCTCATCGCGGTTACGCAGGGTGGAACCGAGCAATTGCACCCGCTTGACCAGCAGCATACCGAGATCAAACTGCACCTCGCGCCCGCCCATCAAACCTATCAGCACCCAGCGGCCATCCACCGCCAACAACTGCAAGTTGCTCTGGGCGTAACTGGCGCCAACCGGATCAAGCACCACATCGAAGGGGGCAAAATCACGCAAACCATCCAGCCCATCAGTACGCACTACGCCGCCCTGGGCACCCAGGGCCACGCAATAAGCCAAGCGCTCAGGCGAGCCGACACTGACCCAGCACGGGTTACCAAAGGCCTTGCACAGCTGAATGGCCGCCGAGCCCACGCCACTGGCGCCGGCATGCACCAACACCTTCTCGCCGGGACGCAACGCGGCCAACTGGTACAGGTTCAGCCAGGCAGTGGCGTACACCTCAGGCAAGGCGGCCGCCTCCAGCAAGGACAAACCCTCGGGCACCGGCAGAGCGTGGCCGGCATCCACCACCACTTCTTCGGCCATGCCGCCGCCGGCCAGCAACGCGCAAACCCGGTCGCCCACTTGCCAAGCGCTGCCGGCGCCAACTTCGCTGACGACCCCGGCACATTCCAAACCAATAATGTCGCTCGCCCCCGGCGGCGGCGGATACAATCCGGCGCGCTGTAACAGGTCGGCCCGATTAAGCCCGGCTGCCGCGACTTGAATCCGAATCTGCCCAACATCGCAGTCAGGACTTGGCCGTTGCACCCACTGCACACCACCTTCGACGCCTTGCAAAGCCTGCATGCTGCCTCCATAGTTAGTTTCAACTGAACCCGATCTGCAATTGTCGGGTTTATTGCATTATTTAGCCGGTTGCCAATGGAACCGAGCCCGCCAAAGACGACCTAATATGCGTCATCACTTGCCCTTGAGTCGAATCAGCATGAAGCATTTCCTTCCCGGCACTGCCCTCGCCTTCCTGCTGAGTCTAGCGCCCTTGCCGCTGCTGGCAGCCGTTAGCTCACAGAATAGCTGGGATGCACTGCAGCCTGATCGCGAGCAAGTGATCGCCAGCTTGAATATGGTTGAGCTGCTCAAGCGCCACCATTACAACAAGCCACCTCTGAATGACGAGCGTTCGATTAAGATATATGCCGGTTATCTCAAGCTACTCGACCCCTCGCGCAGCTACTTCACCGCCGCCGACATTGCCGAATTCGACCAATGGGGCAGCCAGTTCGATGACCTGCTCAAGGGCGGTGATCTCGACCCAGGCTTTGCCATCTACAAACGCCACCTCGATCGCCTCAAAGAGCGCCTGGATTTCGCCCTCGCACAGCTGGAAAAAGGTACCGACAGCCTGGACTTTAACGTCGATGAAAGCCTGCTGATTGATCGGGAAAAATCCCCCTGGGCCAAAAACAGCGCTGAACTCGACGAGCTCTGGCGCAAGCGTCTCAAGGATGAAGTGCTGCGCCTGAAGATCGCCGGCAAAGAGCCAAAGGCGATTCAAGAACTCTTGGTCAAACGCTACAAAAACCAGGTCTCACGGCTCAAGCAAACCCGTGGCGAAGACATCTTCCAAGCCTATATGAACGCCTTTGCCGAGACCTACGACCCGCATACCAGCTACCTGTCGCCAGATAACGCGGAAGCGTTCGATATCAACATGAGCCTGTCGCTGGAAGGCATAGGCGCCGTGCTGCAAAACGACAACGACTACGTCAAGGTCGTGCGTTTGGTGCCGGCTGGCCCAGCCGACAAGAGCAAACAAATAGTGCCAGCGGACAAAATTGTTGGCGTCGCTCAAGGCAATGGCGAGATGGTCGATGTGATCGGCTGGCGCCTCGATGAAGTGGTCAAGCTGATCCGTGGACCAAAAGGCTCGGTGGTGCGTCTGGACGTTATCCCCGCCAGCAATGCGCCGAGCGATCAAACCACCAAGGTGGTGGCCATCACCCGTGAAGCGGTGAAACTGGAAGAACAAGCGGCGAAAAAATCAGTGCTGAAACTGCAGCACGAAGGCCGCGATTACAAACTCGGGGTGATTGAACTACCCGCCTTCTACTTGGACTTTAAAGCCTTCCGTGCCGGTGACCCGGAGTACACCAGCACCACCCGTGACGTGAAGCGCCTGCTGACCGAACTGCAAGAAGAGAAAGTCGACGGCGTGGTGCTCGACCTGCGCAACAACGGCGGCGGCTCGCTGCAAGAAGCCACCGAACTGACCGGCCTGTTTATCGACCAAGGCCCCACCGTGCTGGTGCGCAACAGCGACGGCCGGGTCGATGTATTGGCCGATGAAAACCCCGGCATCTTCTACAGCGGGCCGCTGGCAGTGCTGGTCAACCGGCTCTCGGCCTCGGCTTCGGAGATTTTTGCCGGCGCCATGCAGGACTATCATCGCGCCTTGATTATCGGCGGGCAAACCTTCGGTAAAGGCACGGTGCAAACCATTCAGCCGCTCAATCATGGCGAACTGAAACTGACCTTGGCCAAGTTCTATCGCGTCTCCGGGCAAAGCACCCAGCACCAAGGCGTGCTGCCGGATATCGAATACCCGGCCATTGTCGACACCAAGCAAATTGGCGAAAGCGCCCTGCCCGCCGCCATGCCGTGGGACAGCATCCGCCCGGCGATCAAGCCCGAGGTAGACCCGTTCAAGCCGTTCCTGGCTGAGCTCAAAGCCCGCCACGAAACCCGCACCGCCAAGGCCCCGGATTTTGTCTTTACCCGTGACAGCCTGGCGCTGGCGCAACAGCTGATGCATGAAACCACCGTCAGCCTCAACGAAACCAAGCGGCGCGCGCAGCATGCCGACATCGAGGGCAAGCAGCTGGTGATGGAAAACACCCGGCGTAAAGCCAAGGGTGAGGAGCAATTAAAAGAGCTGAAAAAAGTCGACGAAGACGCAGCGCCAACGGAAGAGCCCAAGACCAAGCCCGAGGATGATGCCTACCTCAGCGAAACCGGGCTGATTCTGCTCGACTACCTGGGTTTGCGCCCGGCGGTCGCCAAGCAGTAAGCGCCAGTCATCAGATCGTCACGAAACTGTCGTGAAATACAAAGGCCGGTAGCGATACCGGCCTTTTTTTGTATTTCATCACCGCGAGACCATCATGACCACCATCGAACAGTTGAGCGCCCTGACCCAGATCCTTGCTCAGCGCAATTTGCACACGCTGTTCCAGCCCATTATCTCGCTGTCCGAGCGACGCATTCTGGGCTACGAAGCCCTGACCCGCGGCCCCTCCAACAGCCCGCTGCACTCACCCGTCCCACTGTTTGCCGTGGCCCGGCAAAACGCTCGGCTGAGCGAGTTGGAAGTGGCCAGCCGGCAAAGCGCCTGCCGACGTTTCAGCGAACTGCAACTGCCCGGCATGTTGTTTTTAAATATCTCCCCCGAGACCTTGCTCGAACCCGAACACCAGCCGGGGCGCACCCTGCAACTGTTGCAAACCTACGGTATAGCGCCAGCTCAGGTGGTGATTGAACTCACCGAGCAAGCGCCCATCGAAGACTTCAGCCTACTGCACACGGCGCTGCATCACTATCGCTCGATGGGCTTTTCGATTGCCCTGGACGACCTTGGCGCCGGTTATTCGAGTTTGCGTTTATGGTCGGAACTGCGCCCTGACTACGTCAAAATTGACCGGCACTTTATCGACGGCATTCACCTCGATGCGGTTAAACGCGAGTTTGTCGGCTCCATCCTGAAAATGGCCGGCGCCTCCCGGGCCCAAGTGATTGCCGAAGGCATCGAGCTGCCCGAAGAGCTGGCGGTGCTGGCCGACATGGGCGTCGATTTGCTGCAAGGTTATTTATTCAGCCGCCCGCTAGATCAGCCCAGCAGCGACATTCACGCCCTGCTGCCCAAGCTTGATACCAGCGCTGCACAGTTAACCGAGGACGCGTGCGACCTCAGTGCCCTGCTGAACCGGCAGGTGGCCGTCAATGACAGCGCGCTGATCGCTCAAGTGCTTGAGGTGTTCCGCGCGCAAGCCAACTTGAACTCACTGGCGGTACTCAATGAACAGCAACAACCGATTGGCATAGTGCATCGCAACTCACTGGCCAGCGCCCTGCTAAAGCCCTTTGCCACCGACCTGTTTGCCCGCAAACCAATCAGCCGGTTGATGAGTGACGACTTCTTAGTGGTTGAGCAGAACCAGTCGTTGCAGCAAGTCAGCCGACTATTAACCAGTCGTGCCCGGCAACGCATCGAGGAAGACTTCATCATTACCCAGGATGGCTTGTATCTGGGGCTCGGTCGGGTCATCGACGTGCTGAAACTGATCACCGAACTGAAAATCCAACAGGCCCGGCACGCCAATCCACTGACCCTGCTGCCGGGTAATGTGCCGATCCAGCAATGCCTCACGCGCCTGTTGCAACAGGCGCGCGAAGCGATGATTTGCTACGTCGACATCGACAATTTCAAACCCTTCAACGACATCTACGGCTACGGCAAAGGCGATGAGGTACTGCTCTGTTTGGCGCAGTGCTTAAGTGCACGGATAGACCCGAGCTGCGACTTTGTCGGACACATTGGCGGTGATGATTTTCTGCTGGTGCTGGGCTCAGAGGACTGGCGCAAGCGCCTCAATTGTCTACAAGAAGATTTTCAGGGTCAGTGCCGACGCTTCTATCGTCCCGAACACCTGCAAGCGGGGGGCTTCAGCAGCCACAATCGGCAAGGGCAGCAGCAGGACTTCCCGCTGTTGTCGTTGTCGCTGGGGGTGGTGCATTTGCGTCCAGAAGCCTGCGCGCATTTGGATGCCAGTCAACTGGCAGAGATGGCCTCCCAGGCCAAGCATCACGCCAAAGCCGTGCCGGGCTACAGCTTGCATATTTTGGACACCCAAACGGTGCTGGATCAGAGTCCCAATTCGGTCGCCCGCGCCTCGTAGAGGGCCGCCTGCTGCGGATCAGCTGCCAACCCAACGCCACCCTGGCGATATAAATCAACCAAACGCCGCGCCGCCAACGGATGGCCCGCTGCAGCGGCCTTGATCCACCAAGCTGCAGCCACACCGGCATCGGCGGGCTGCTGAAGATCGCCGGCCAAACTAACCACGCCCACCTGATAAGCCGCCTTGCCATCCCCGGCCGTTGCGGCCAGTTGCAACAAACGCAACCCCTCTTGCCGGGCGCTTAAACCCTGACCGCGAAACAGCAGTAAATGGCCATAAAAGCTTTGCACCCCGGCATCACCACGGGCCGCCATGCGCGCAAATTGCCCCTGCATCCAGTCCCAAGCGCGCGGCTGCTTAACCAACCAGGCCCAATGAAACAACCGCCGGGCCACTAGATAACCCACCTGGGCACGCACAGAGCCAAACATTTACAGCTCCTCGGGATAGCTGAACTCAAACACCCGCGCCACTTCAGCCGCATGCCAAGAGGCCGCGGCGACGCCATCTGCCGGGCCGCTGAAGCGTTCCAGCAAGCTTACGCATTCAAAGAAACCCGTGCGCGGCAAGCGACTGGCACCCTGGCTGATCACCAATGCACTGCGTAGGGGGCGGTCCGCCCGCGCATCCAAACCGGCCAGATGTTCAAGGGCCGCGGCCAGCGTCTGCATCGCCGGCGTGGGCAGCTGTAAACGCTCGATCAGCGCGCGATAGGTCAGCAGATGACGTTGCCGTTGGGCGCTGGCCAACTCCAGTAACAACGCCTGCCAATGCTGACGACTGATGCTGACACTCACGACGGCGTGCTCCAGCCGGCAATCCCCAAGGCGCGTGCCAGCGGCCGCAATACCGGTTCACCGGCCTCACGCTGGCCGTTTTCGATTTGCTCAAGGTAATGCGGACTGATCCCCACCGAACGCGCAAGCTGCTCAAGCGAAAGGTTTAAACCTTCACGCAAGGCACGCATTTCGCTGAGTTCGGCGCGTTGCGCGGGCGCCGTTGCTGCGGCGCTTGGTGGCGTAGCCCTGCTGGCCATGCCAGCGGCTTTTAATAGGGCTTGGTATTGCGCCCAAGGCAGAACCGCATACTCAGGCTCCCCTTCTCGACTAATTATTTGCACGTTCATTTTAAGACTCCATGGAAAGCAGTGCTAACTGCGTCAGCACTCTCCTTGTCAGTCGTCATCTTAACAGGAGCAATGCAGCCAGTGGCGTGCAACTGCGCGCCGAGCAAAGCTGCAATCAACTCCCAACCCGTCGCGGTAACAACCCGAACAGGCAGCCATTGGCCACACAAACAGCTGGAACCTGCGTGCTAACCGAGTTGTTTACGGTTACCCACAAAAGCTGTGGATAACCTTGTGGATGGATTTGTCCGACAAGCAGCAAAGGCCCGTGCCGCAGGGCCCCAGGATAGATCGAACGTTTTTTAGACAGAATAAAAAAATTAACAAAATCAATAAGTTAAAAAACAAAATAATTCTAGTCAGGGTTTTGACAGAAATCCTACTAGGCGCCCTGAGGATTGTGCATAAGCGTAACACTCGCGCCCCTTGAGGCCGGGCCAGCACAGTACTGTCAAGACAAAATTTACTTTTCTAACCGCCACAACGCACAACGCCCCGCAAAGGCGGGGCGTTGTGTTGTCAGCAAAAACCTTACTTGGCAGCTTGTGCCGCTGGGTCTTTGATCGAGAGCAATTCCAGGTCAAATACCAACACCGAGTTGGCTGGGATTTCTGGGCTTGGGCTTTGTGCGCCGTAGGCCAGCTCGCTTGGAATGTACAACTTAACTTTCTCGCCAACGTGCATCAGTTGCAGAGCTTCAACCCAACCTGGGATCACACCGCTAACTGGCAGATCAATCGGGCTACCGCGCTTGATCGAGCTGTCGAACACTTTACCGTCAGTCAGGCGGCCTTCGTAGTGAACGCTCACCACGTCAGTGGCTTTTGGCTGCGCGCCTTCGGCCTTGGTCACGACTTCATATTGCAGGCCGGAGGTGGTGGTGATCACGCCTTCACGCTTGGCGTTGTCTTCGAGGAACTTCTTGCCTGCCTTGCCGGCTTCTTCATTCATGGCAGTCACGCGTGCTTCGGCACGTTTTTGCAAAGCAGCAAAGGCCTCAACCAATTCTTCGTCTTTCAGTTTTTGCTCTTTCTTGCCGATGGCGTCTTCGATGCCCTGGGCAACAGCTTTGGAATCCAAATCATCCATGCCTTCCTGAGCCAGGCTTTTGCCCATGTTCAGGCCGATGCCGTAAGAGGCCTTCTGCGCAGGGGTAGTCAGCTCAACTTTAGTCTGCGAGTCGCAGCCTGCGAGAACTAGACCTAACAGAGCTACCGTCGCTAATTGTTTCATGTGGATTCCTTGTTCGTGCGCTAGATGGGCAAAGCAAATTGAAGGCGCGAGCTTAACAGGCGACCTTTATCACTGGCTACCGGCCATCAGAACGAAAAAATGCCGAATAGTTCAGAGACTTAGAATTTTTTTGAATTTTGTTTTGGATTTAGAATCTGTCGCGATACAAGAGGTGTTGCGGGGTACTGACAGGCGTAACGATTTTAAGCGAGGATAAAAAATGGCGCAGCGGACGGGACTCGAACCCGCGACCCCCGGCGTGACAGGCCGGTATTCTAACCGACTGAACTACCGCTGCGCGTAACACCAAAAGTAATGGTGGGTGATGACGGGATCGAACCGCCGACCCGCTGCTTGTAAGGCAGCTGCTCTCCCAGCTGAGCTAATCACCCTTCACTTTCGAAGTGCGCGCATTCTAGGCTGCTTATTTAATTCTGGCAAGCCTTAAGTTAAAAAAATTAATCGATACAGCAAAGACTTAGCGCGCTATTAGCCAACGACGGCCGAGGAGGGAATAATGCGCGCCTAGCATTAATCGCTTTGCACTAAATGGAGATGCACCCGTCATGTGGTTTCGTAACCTGCTCGTCTATCGCCTCACCCAAGATCTGCCCTTCGATGCGCAAGCACTGGAAACTGCACTGGCCGCCAAGCCCGCCCGCCCTTGCGCCAGCCAAGAACTAAGCACTTATGGCTTTATCGCCCCGTTCGGCAAAGGTGAAGACGCGCCCCTGGTTCACGTCAGCCAGGACTTCATGTTGATTGCGGCCCGGAAAGAAGACCGCATCCTGCCCGGCAGCGTGGTGCGCGATGCATTAAAGGAGAAGGTCGAGGAGATCGAAGCCGAACAAATGCGCAAGGTCTATAAGAAGGAGCGCGACCAGCTTAAAGACGAGATCATTCAGGCCTTCTTGCCGCGCGCCTTTATCCGCCGCTCGGCCACCTTCGCCGCCATCGCACCGAAACTCGGCCTGATCCTGGTTAATTCCGCGAGCCCCAAGCGCGCCGAAGACCTGCTTTCGACCCTGCGCGAAGCCATCGGCTCGCTGCCGGTGCGGCCATTGACCGTCAAAGTCGCACCGACCGCGACCCTGACCGAATGGGTCAAAACCCAGAAGGCTGCCGACCACTTCACCGTGCTCGACGAATGCGAGCTGCGCGACACTCAGGAAGACGGCGGCATCATTCGCTGCAAACGCCAGGACCTGACCAGCGAAGAGATTCAGTTGCACCTCAGCGCCGGCAAGCAGGTCACCCAATTGTCGCTGGCCTGGCAGGACAAATTGTCTTTTGTGCTGGACGACAAGACCATCATCAAGCGCCTGCGCTTCGAAGACCTGCTGCAAGACCAAGCCGAGCAAGATGGCGGCGACGATGCGCTGGGTCAGCAGGACGCCAGCTTCACCCTGATGATGCTGACCTTCGGCGAGTTCTTGCCACAACTGTTTGAAGCCCTCGGCGGCGAAGAAATCCCCCAAGGGATTTAAGCCCCAACAGGCGCGACTCATCCGAGTCGCGCCTGCTTATATAGCAACCCCTGAAAAACCCCGATACAGAGCAACACTGCGCCCTTAGCGGCGCAGCTTGCCCTGCGCCTGTATATGTGCAAAATAACGCACAACGCAAGGACGACCTTGCCCCTCACCCACCATCATCCGGGGACGACCCCCAGCCACAAGGCTGCACTGGAGGTCATCATGGCTTGGATAATTCTGTTTTTCGCCGGTCTGTTTGAAGTCTGCTGGGCCGTCGGCCTGAAATACACCGAGGGCTTTAGCCGCCCGCTG
>Ga0156169_1295_pt2 | contig 17626 bp, 10 predicted proteins | sample RifCSPlowO2_12_FD_107822 | JGI IMG/M metagenome (GOLD analysis project Ga0156169, IMG submission 107822) | Pseudomonadales bacterium RIFCSPLOWO2_12_59_9 | reverse complement strand
AAGACACGCTGACAGCGATCACCGGTAATGTGTTGAGCAATGACCTGCATGCCAATGGTCAGCCGGGCGCCGACACCCCGACCAGCTTCGTGGCCTGGGCGAGCACTGCGGCCAACTATGGCACCTTTACCAACACCGGAAACGGTACTTACAGCTACAGCCTGAACAACGCCAACCCGGCGGTGCAGGCCTTGGACAGCGGGCAAAGCTTGACCGAGACCTTCAGCTACACCATGCAGGACGCCGATGGCGATCTCGATACCGCGATCCTGACCATCACCATCACCGGGACTAACGACATTCCAGGCATCAGCGTCGATCCAGGCAATGGCGGGGCTAATGATCAGGTCTTTGAGGCGGGGCTGGCGATAGGTTCGGATGCCGCGAGCAACACTGAGTTTGCCACCGGTACCTTCAGCCTGAGCGATGCCGATGGCCTGGATGATCTGCAAAGCGTGACCATCAATGGCGTCACCGTGGCGCTGGGCAGTTTGGCCGGCAGCGTGTTCGCCGGCACCAACGGCAACCTGACGGTCACGGCCTACAACAGCCTGACTGGGGTGGCCAGCTACAGCTATGAACTGACCAGCCCAACCACCGATGGTGTGGGTAACGAGACCGACAGCTTCAGCCTCACCACCTCCGATGGCACGGCCAGTTCGGCGCCGGCCAGTATCGTCATCGAGATCGTCGATGACGTGCCGAACGCCGTGGACAACAGCAACAGCATTGCCGAAGACACGCTGACCGCGATCACCGGTAATGTGTTGAGCAATGACCTGCATGCCAATGGCCAGCCGGGCGCCGACACGCCGACCAGCTTCGTGGCCTGGGCGAGCACCGCGGCCAGCTATGGCACCTTTACCAACACCGGAAACGGCACTTACAGCTACAGCCTGAACAACGCCAACCCGGCCGTGCAGGCCTTGGATGATGGCGAAACCCTGACTGAGACCTTCAGCTACAGCATGCAGGATGCCGATGGTGATCCCGGCACCGCGACCCTGACCATCACCATCACTGGGACTAACGACATTCCCGGTATCAGTGCCGATCCAGGCAATGGCGGGGCTAACGATCAGGTCTTTGAAGCCGGTTTGGCCAGTGGCTCGGCGGCGGCTGGCAACGGCGAATTTGCCACCGGCACCTTCAGTCTGAGCGATGCCGATGGCCTGGATGATCTGCAAAGCGTGACCATCAACGGCATCACCGTGGCGCTGGGCAGTTTGGCCGGCAGTGTGTTCGCCGGCGCACATGGCAGCCTGACAGTCACCGCCTACAACGCGCTGACCGGAGTGGCCAGCTACAGCTACGTGTTGACCAGCCCGACCATTGATGGCGCGGGTGTCGAGACCGACAGCTTCAGCCTAAGTACCTCCGACGGCACGGCCAGCTCGGCGCCGGCCAGTATCGTCATCGAGATCATCGACGATGTGCCGAACGCCATAGATGACAGTAACGGCGTTGCAGTAAATACACTGACGGCAATCACCGGCGATGTCTTGAGCAACGACCTGCATGTCAATGGTCAACCGGGCGCCGACACCCCGACCAGCTTTGTTGCTTGGGCGAGCACTGCGGCCAGTTATGGCACCTTCACTGATACCGGCAGCGGCACTTACAGCTACAGCCTGAACAATGCCAACCCGGCAGTGCAGGCCTTGGATGATGGCGAAACCCTGACCGAAACTTTCAGCTACAGCATGCAGGATGCCGATGGTGATCCCGACACCGCGACCCTGACCATTACCATCACCGGGACTAATCACATTCCGGGCATCAGCGTCGATCCTGGTAATGGCGGGGCTAACGATCAGGTCTTCGAAGCCGGACTGGCCAGCGGTTCGGCAGCGGCCGGCAACGGCGAGTTCGCCACCGGCACCTTCAGCCTGAGCGATGCCGATGGCCTGGATGATCTGCAAAGCGTGACCATCAACGGCGTCACCGTGGCGCTGGGCAGTTTGGCCGGCAGCGTGTTCGCCGGCGCCCATGGCAGCCTGACGGTCACCGCGTACAACAGCCTGACTGGGGTGGCCAGCTACAGCTATGAACTGACTAGCCCGACCATTGATGGCGCGGGAGTTGAGACCGACAGCTTCAGCCTCACCACCTCCGATGGCACGGCCAGCTCGGCGCCAGCCAGTATCGTCATCGAGATCGTTGACGACCTACCGAATGCCGTGGATGACAGCAACAGCATCGCCGAAGACACGCCGACCGCGATCACCGGCACTGTGCTGAGCAATGACCTGCATGCTAATGATCAGCCGGGCGCCGACACCCCGACCAGCTTTGTGGCTTGGGCGAGCACCGCAGCCAGCTATGGCACCTTCACTGACACTGGCAGCGGCACTTACAGCTACAGCCTGAACAACGCCAACCCGGCGGTGCAGGCCTTGGACAGCGGGCAAAGCCTGACCGAGACCTTCAGCTACAGCATGCAGGATGCCGATGGTGATCCCGACACCGCGACCCTGACCATCACCATCACCGGGACTAACGACATTCCCGGTATCAGTGCCGATCCAGGCAATGGCGGCGCTAACGATCAGGTCTTTGAAGCCGGTCTGGCCAGCGGTTCGGCAGCGGCCGGCAACGGTGAGTTCGCCACCGGCACCTTCAGCCTGAGCGACGCCGATGGCCTGGATGATCTGCAAAGCGTGACCATCAATGGCGTTACCGTGGCGTTGGGCAGTTTGGCCGGCAGTGTGTTCGCCGGAGCCCATGGCAGCCTGACAGTCACCGCCTACAACGCGCTGACCGGAGTGGCCAGCTACAGCTATGAACTGACCAGCCCGACCATTGATGGCGCGGGTATCGAGACCGACAGTTTCAGCCTCAGCACCTCTGACGGCACGGCTTCGTCGACTCCGGCCAGCCTGATCATCAACATTGTCGACGATGTGCCGACGGCGAGTGTTGACAGCAACAACGCTGACGAAGGCGCACTGCTGACGGTGAATGCGGCCAGCGGCGTGCTGAGTAACGATGAAGACGGTGCGGACGGCTTCGCTGCCGGTGGTGGCGTGGTTGGTGTGCGGGCGGCGGGCGGCGACACGACGACGGCGGTCATCACCGGCGTCGGTGGCAGCATAGTCGGGCTGTACGGCACCCTGACCCTGGCGGCCGACGGTTCCTACAGCTATCAGTCGAATGCCAACGGCATCAGCAGCAATGCCACTGACGTGTTCGTCTACAGCATTAAGGACGGTGACGGTGACCTGAGTACCACCACGCTGACCATCAACCTGGCTGACAGCGGGCTGCAGGCGGGTAACGATGACGAGGTGCTGGTCTACGAGAAGGCACTGGACACCACGCTGACTGGCTCCGACATTGCGGCCGGTTCGGTCACTGGCAGCCTGCCGGGCAGCACTGGCGAGACGGACGCCACTAACAGTTTGACCGATAACGTCACGGGCGGTTTTGGCAGCAAGACCTATACGCTGCTGAGCAGTGCGACAGGCAGCTACGGCACCATCCAGATCAACAGCGACGGCAGCTACATCTACACCCTGACCGGGCCGTACGATGGCGTGGATGCCAACAACGGTGCCAACACCGAGCAGAACCGTGACAGCTTCACCTACCAGGTCACGGATGCCAACGGTAACACCAGCACGGCAACCATCTACATCGACATAGTCGACGATGTGCCGCTGGCCTTCGCGCCAGTCACCTCGCTGATGGTTGATCAGATACCGACTTCGCACACGGTGATCGCCGGGCTGAACTTTGCCAATGCGGCTGGCGCGGATGGCGTCGGTAATGTGGTGTTCAGCTTCACGGAGGGGGCGCTTGCGACAGACGCTAACGGTCAATTGCTGAAATTTGATGGTCAGCAGCTGTACTTGCACTATGGCGCGGATGCTACGCAATTGCTGGCCACCACTGCGGTTGGTGCTGGTGGGCAAGTGGGTTATACCATCGACATTGATCCGCTCAGCGATACCTACTCCTTGACCACCTACGGTGTCATCTCGAATGGCGTCATTGAGGTGTCAACCACCAATCTGAGCGGGGTCGGGGCCGGTAATGTGGCCTACAAAGGGCTGGTCAATATCGGCGGAACGACCCAGGATGCGTTGATCTCAACCACAGTCCCAGGTGGCAGCATCAACAGCGACCTTGATGATATCGGCATCTCCAACCAGTGGATCAGTACGGCTGAGAATGTGCGTTTCGACTTGCTCAATGGCCTGGCTACCGGTGGAGCCAATGGCACGGGTTTCACTTATACCGACCACAACCTGGTGTTTGCTTATCGGCAGCGAGTGTTTGTGCAGGGTGGCCCAGGGAGCACGGCCAATTTGATCGTGGCAGCCATCATTGCCGACAACGACTATGTCTTTGGCAGCAATGAAGCGGGAGAGACCCAGGTCAATCTATCCACCAGTGATATCAAGGTGTTCAACGGCGCGGTAGATGTGACCAATCTGGTGACATTGGTCGATCTTGGCACCTCGATTAGCATCACTGGCATGCACGACGGCTGGACTTACCAGATCAACTCCGCGACGGCCTTCAGCGCGGTGTATGTCGAGGGGGCGGGGGCTACGGATGAGTTCTCGCTGGGCTTCTTCACCTATTCGCAAACGCTGCCAGGACAGCCGATAGACCTTGCGCACCCGATTATCGCAACGGATGGCGATGGCGATGCGGTCAGCAGTGTGATTAATACGACCCTGTATCCGCTGGCGAGCAGTGTGGAGGGCGATGGCAGCGGCAACAGCATGACCGGAACCAGTGGTGTTGATCATCTGTTTGGCTATGGCGGTGATGACAGCCTGAGTGGCTTGCTGGGTGATGACGTACTGGTCGGGGGTGACGGTAACGACACGTTAAATGGTGGCCAGGGTAATGACTTGCTGTCTGGTGGCGCAGGCAAGGACACATTCGTGTGGAACTCCGGCGATACTGGGGTCGACCACATCACTGATTTTCATGTCGATACGGCGGGTGTCAACTCCGATGCGCTGAACTTGTCGCAGCTGTTGAGCGGTGAGCACGCTGATGCGACGTCACTGAGTCACTATTTGACGTTCGCATTCAGCAGCACCGAAACCACCATCGATGTCAAAGCGGTTGCCGATGGGCCGGTGGTGCAGCAGGTAGTCCTGGATGGAGTAGACCTGTCCGCTGTGTATGCGTCGGCAGACACGGCCACCATCATCACCGGAATGTTGGATGATCATGCTTTGAAGGTTGATGCCTGACTGACATGAAACCAATTAGCCCGCTACCCTCATGGGGTAGCCATCGCGGCTAAAGCCCCTCCTGCGAGGTGTGTGGCGCTCAACGTGTAACTGGGACGCAGCCTTTTTATGGGCATTGGCTGGAGGCGTTATGGTTTACGTGCAGCGCGATATTGATGGGCGTTTGCTGAGAGTTGAGCGCAAGCCTTTTGCGCAAATGACCGAAACCCTGGCGGTGGAGAATGAGGAGTTGCATGCCTGGCTCGCAACGCGCGAAGAGGTGCATGCGCGGTTGGCGAAGCTGAAGGATTCCGATCTTGAGCTGGTGCGGGTATTGGAGGACTTGGTCGATGTGTTGGTGAGTCGTGGCGTGATTCGTTACACCGATTTACCTGAGGCCGCCCGCGCGAAGTTGCATGACCGAGCTGAGACGCGTGCCAAGCTGGAAGGGCTTAGCGGCCTATTGGGCGATGAAGAACATGAGTTTATTTAGGCTATCTCTGCGAGAGCTTGGAGCAGCTCTGCGTAAGAACGGCCTTGGCCGCGATTGAGCCGTAATCGCCGAACTCCCAACCTTGGCTGCAGTGTGTAGCACTCAAAGCCAAGGCCGCGCCAACGGGTAGCGCTTCAAGTGCTAACGCAGACGCCGCCAAGATCAAAGCCTATCAACGGCTAGATGCTGCTTGGTTGCACGTGACCAAATAACTCTTGGGAAAAGCGCACGCGCTCTTCCGGGGTTTCCTTGATGCCTTGTTTCTCCAATTCGGCCAGTCGCGCTTCCACGGCGTGCGCGCGGTGCGTCAGGCCGCAATCGTTGGCAATTTGAATGTTCAGGCCGGGGCGGGCGTTGAGCTCAAGAATCATCGGACCCTTGTCTTGGTCCAGCACCATGTCCACGCCAATATAACCAAGCCCGCAGAGCTCATAACAACCGGCGGCCAGCTTCATAAAACCATCCCAGCCAGGCAGCTGTACACCGTCAACCGCATTGGTGGTGTCCGGGTGTTTGCTGATGATGTTATTCAGCCAGGTACCACGCAACGTCAGGCCGGTGGCCATATCGACGCCGACGCCGATAGCGCCTTGGTGCAGATTGGCTTTGCCGCCGGACTGGCGGGTTGGCAGGCGCAACATGGCCATGATCGGGTAGCCCATCAGCACAATAATGCGGATGTCGGGCACGCCTTCGTAACTGATGCTTTTGAAGATCTGGTCGGGGGTGACGCGGTATTCGATCAGTGCACGGTCGCGATGACCGCCCAGTGAATACAGGCCGGTAAGAATGCTGGAGATCTGATGCTCGATCTCTTCGTGGCTCATCAACTTGCCGGAGACGGTGCGATAGCGATCTTCAAAGCGGTCGGCAATCACAATGATGCCGTCGCCACCGGCGCCCTGAGCCGGTTTGATCACGAAGTCGCTGCGGCCTTCGATGATCTTGCCGAGGTTATCGATCTCTTTCTCGGTCGAGATAATCCCGTACATTTCCGGCACGTGGATGCCGGCTTCGATGGCCCGCATCTTGGTGATGATTTTGTCATCCACAATCGGATACAAGCTGCGCTTGTTGTACTTGAGCACGTAGTCGGCGTTACGCCGGTTGATGCCCATGATGCCGCGGGCTTCGAGGGCTTTCCAACGTTTCCAGAGACCGATCATGGCTCAATCCTTCAAAAAAGCTTTGAAGCGAAACAGCTCGGTCAGGCGATAGCCGCGATAGCGTCCCATTGCCAGCATGAAGCCCACCATGATCAGCAGTACCGCCGGGAAGGTGAACATGAAGTAGATCACCTCCGGAATGCTCATCAGCAGGTACGCCAGTGACGCGGCCGCTATGGTGCCAAGGGCGACTTTGAAAGCATGACCGCCGCCGCGCTCTTCCCAGGTGATCGACAGCCGCTCGATGGTCATGGTCAGGATCACCATCGGGAACAGCGATACCGACAGGCCGCGTTCGAGGCCAAGTTTGTGGCTGAACAGACTGATGACGGCAATCAGTATGACCACAAAGGTCAGCACCACCGAGAGCCTGGGCAGCATCTGCAACTTTAGATGTTCAAGGTAGGAACGTAGTGACAAACCTAGGGCGGTAATCAAGGTGAACAGCATGATGCCAAAGCCCAGCTGGGTTTCGCGAAACGCCAGGGCAATCAGCACGGGGGTAAAGGTGCCGAGGGTTTGCAGGCCGCCGAGGTTACGCAGAATCAAAATTATCAGCACGCCGAGCGGCAGTACGATGAGAATCTGGTAGGTCTGTTGGGTTTGCAGCGGCAAGCCGTAGAGCGAATATTCGAGGAAGTTGACGTCGGTATTGGCGTCGGTGCGTTTGGCCAGCTGGATGGCATTCATCTCGCTGTTGCTGAGGCTGAAGGTCACCTTGGGTTTTTTGCCGCCTTCAACGTTGATCAGGCTTTCATCGCCGGTCCACCAGATCATCCGGTCGCTCGGCAGGCCTTGTTCACCGGTTTCGGGGCTGAAGTACAGCCAATCCTTGCCATTAAAACTGCGCAGCCATAGCTCTGGATTTTGCGGCTGGTCGGCCACCAGGCGAATGGTGTGCACCCGTTCCATGGGGACATGGGCAATCGACAGTAGCAGTTCGATGATGCGGGCTTTGTTGCCGATTGAGTCATTACCGGCAAAGAGTAGTTTTACGTTGTCGTCGCTCTTGTTATTAACCCGTTGGATAGTTTCGCTGATGAAGGTTTCGACATCGGCGGAGTGCTGGCGGATCGGTGCCAGCAAGGCTTCGGCGGCGACCTTCTCGGCGCCTTCGACGGCAATGCTTTCACGGAAGATCGGCCCCTTGGCCTTGGGTTTTTCTCCGCTGTAGCGTTTGGTCAGCACCAGGCGGTAATACAAAGTTTGGTTGCCGCTGACACGCCGGGCCGACCAGGTGACCTTGCGGTTGCCGTCGGTGCGGTTGATGCCGACACCGTAGTTATTGGAAATAAAGCTCTCATTCAGGCTGACGTAGTCCTGGTTCAGTGGCGGCACGAACATTTGCACCTTCACCGGGTCACGCGGGTTGGCTTGAAACTCCACCTTGGCGTCGACGTTCCACAGGTAATCGGTTTCGTCGGTGGTGACTGGAATACCGAGAATAAAAATCTGATAGGCCGTAACTAGAATGCCTAGCGCCACCAACAGGGTAATCAGGACTTTCAAATGCAGGTTAAGAGAGCGCATGTGAATTACTCGGCAGCTAGAGCGGCAGTGGCACAGGCAGGTTTACCTGCTGCGTATTTTAAGTTGGGGTCGATCAGGGCATCGAAGTGTTTCAGGGCTTCGGAACCAACCAGCAAAGGATACTGAAAGGCGCTGCGATCGGTCAGGTTGACCTCGATATTGCCCAGGGTTTTACCCATGCAAATGGCCAGTTCGATCACCGGGCGAGGGGTGTAGGTTTTGCCTTCTTCAAGGTCAATATCGCCAGCTCGGCGTTTGATTTTGCTAATGCGCGCCAGCGGTCGTTCGATCGGGTGAGCGTGGGCGGCATCGATGGCTAGATAAAAACGCACCCAGGTTTCGCCGTCACGCTTAAAACGTTTTATGTCGCGGGCACTCAGGGATGCGGTTTTGGCGCCGGTGTCCAGCTTGGCGGCGACTTCAAGATCCAGGCCGACCAGCTGGGCGTACTCATTCAAGCCAAAAATGGGTTTGTCTGCGGCGAGGCTAACACCCGGTAATAACCACAGGCTAAGCAATAGGGGTGGGAGCTTGAGAGTCATAAGTCCAATAACGGTAAAAGACAGGCAAATTAAGGCGGGTGTGCATGACAGGCTGTAGGTGGGCCAAGCGCTTGATTCTAGCAGCTTAAGCAGCTTGGCCGGTTTGGCAGCTGAAACACTAAAGGGTTGCATTCTAACATGGGCTTTTTCAGTGGTGACAGGCACTTAGAGGTGATTTCAACGGTTTTGCATGAGTTGATAAGATTTCCCGCTGAAACGTTATTGTCGACAATCTATTGTTTTTGCTTGACGGATAGGCGCTTAAAGGCTAATTTTTGCTCAGTTAAATGATATGGTGTCGACACTATGCAAGTGGTTAGCGACGTAATAGGCAGCCTGCAAGATGATGCGGAAACCCTCGCCGAGCAGGTGTTTCGACTGATTCAGGCGGCTATAGTCAAAGGTGAGATCGCCCCCGGCAGCAAGATTTCCGAGCCGGAATTGGCGCGGGTCTATGGCATTAGCCGGGGCCCGTTGCGCGAGGCGATTCACCGGCTAGAAGGCCAGCGCTTGTTGGTGCGGGTGCCGCATGTGGGCGCGCGGGTGGTCTCGTTAAGCCATGCCGAGTTGGTCGAGTTGTATGAGATCCGCGAATCGCTGGAGGGCATGGCGTGTCGCTTGGCCGCCGAGCGCATGAGCGATGCCGAGATTGCCGAGCTGCGCCGAGTGCTTGAGACCCATGAGCAGGACGCGGCGTTTCAGGCGGGCGTCGGCTATTACCAGCAAGAAGGCGATTTCGATTTCCACTACCGCATCATTCAAGGCAGTGGCAATCGCACCTTGACGCAAATGCTTTGCGGCGAGCTGTATCAACTGGTGCGCATGTACCGCATTCAGTTTTCGGCGGTACCCAATCGCCCGCGTCAAGCCTTCGCCGAGCACCACCGAATTCTCGATGCCATTGCTGACCGTGACGGTGAGCTGGCCGAGTTGCTGATGCGCCGTCACATCGGTGCTTCCAAGCGCAATATCGAACGCCACTATAAAGGCGCTAACGATCAGACAATCACGTCACGAGGTGAGTCATGAGTTCAGTCAAAAGTACCCCAGGCCAGCGTTTTCGCGATGCGGTCGCCAATGAGCACCCGTTGCAGGTGGTCGGCGCGATTAACGCCAACCATGCCTTGCTGGCCCAGCGCGCCGGCTTTAAGGCGATTTACTTGTCGGGCGGCGGCGTGGCTGCCGGCTCCCTGGGCTTGCCGGACTTGGGGATTACCGGGCTGGACGATGTGCTGACCGACGTGCGACGGATTACCGATGTGTGCGACCTGCCGTTGTTGGTGGATGTGGACACCGGTTTTGGCTCTTCGGCGTTTAACGTCGCACGTACCGTTAAGTCGATGATCAAGTTCGGCGCCGCGGCCATTCATATCGAAGACCAGGTTGGCGCCAAGCGCTGCGGTCATAGGCCCAATAAAGAAATCGTTTCCTTGCAGGAAATGGTCGACCGCATCAAAGCCGCAGTCGATGCGCGCACCGATGACAGCTTTGTGATTATGGCGCGTACCGATGCGCTGGCGGTGGAAGGCCTGCAGTCGGCTCTGGATCGTGCGGCGGCCTGTATTGAAGCCGGCGCGGACATGATCTTCCCTGAGGCGATCACCGAGCTGGATATGTACAAGCTGTTTGCCGCCAAGGTCAAAGCGCCGATTCTGGCCAATATCACCGAGTTTGGCGCAACGCCTTTGTACACCACCGAAGAGCTAGGCGCCGCCGATGTGTCCCTGGTGCTTTACCCGTTGTCGGCGTTCCGCGCCATGAACAAAGCGGCGGAAAACGTCTACACCGCGATTCGCCGCGATGGCACCCAGAAGAATGTGATCGATACCATGCAGACCCGCATGGAACTGTACGAACGCATCAACTACCACGCCTTCGAGCAGAGCCTCGATGCGTTGTTTGCCGCCAAAAAATGACCAGCACGCCGGCTGACTTGACTCCCTCGAGCCAGCCTGCGGATACAAGCACCAGTTCACCCGGATAAAATCAGGAATCTCTAGTCATGAGCGCTACCCCCGAAACGACTACCCCGGGCTTCAAGCCAAAAAAATCCGTTGCCTTGAGTGGCACCACTGCTGGCAATACCGCCCTCTGTACTGTTGGCCGTACTGGCAATGATCTGCACTACCGTGGCTATGACATTCTTGATGTCGCCACTAGTTGCGAGTTCGAGGAAATTGCCCACCTGCTGGTCCACGGCAAATTGCCGAACGTGGCGGAACTGGCGGCTTACAAAACCAAGTTGAAGGCGCTGCGTGGTCTGCCGGCTGCCTTGAAAGCCGCACTGGAGCAACTGCCGCCTTCGGCTCATCCGATGGACGTGATGCGTACCGGCGTTTCTGTGCTGGGCTGCCTGTCGCCTGAGAAGGACGATCACAATCACCCGGGTGCCCGTGACATCGCTGACAAGCTGATGGCCGCGCAGGGTTCAATGCTGCTGTATTGGTACCACTTCAGCCACAACGGCAAGCGTATCGATGTGGAAACCGACGACGACACCATCGGTGGGCACTTTCTGCATCTGCTGCACGGTGAAGCGCCGCGTGAAAGCTGGGTGCGCGCCATGCACGTTTCACTGATTCTCTACGCCGAGCATGAGTTCAACGCCTCGACCTTTGCTGCGCGCGTGGTGGCTGGCACTGGTTCCGACATGTATTCCGCTATTTGCGGTGGCATCGGCGCATTGCGCGGTCCTAAGCATGGCGGCGCCAATGAAGTGGCCTTCGAGATCCAGAAGCGTTACGACAATCCGGATGAGGCTGAAGCCGATATCCGTGCCCGTGTCGAGAAGAAGGAAGTGGTGATCGGTTTCGGCCATCCGGTCTACACCGTTGCCGACCCGCGCAACAAGGTCATCAAGGAAGTGGCCCGTCAGCTCAGCGCCGAGCAGTCCAACAGCAAGATGTTCGACATTGCCGAGCGACTAGAGTCGGTGATGGCGGACATCAAGAAGATGTTTCCCAACCTCGACTGGTTCAGCGCCGTCAGCTACCACATGATGGGCGTGCCGACCGCCATGTTCACGCCGCTGTTCGTGATCGCCCGCACCTCGGGCTGGTCATCCCACGTTATCGAGCAGCGCATCGACGGCAAGATCATCCGCCCGAGCGCCAATTATGTCGGCCCGGAAGATCTGGCCTTCTTGCCACTCAAGGAGCGCCCATAACCATGAGCAGCATGATGAACACTCAATACCGTAAGAACCTGCCCGGCAGCGTGCTGGACTACTTCGACACCCGCGCAGCGATCGATGCCATAGCTCCCGGCGCTTACGCCAAGCTGCCCTACACGTCCCGTGTGCTGGCTGAACAGTTGGTGCGCCGCTGTGATCCGGCCGCGCTGACCGATGCGCTTAAACAGCTGATCGAGCGTAAACAGGACCTCGATTTTCCCTGGTATCCGGCCCGCGTGGTTTGCCACGACATCCTCGGCCAGACCGCACTGGTCGACTTGGCCGGCCTGCGTGATGCGATTGCCGAGCAGGGCGGCGACCCGTCCAAGGTCAACCCGGTAGTACCTACTCAGCTGATCGTCGATCACTCGCTGGCCGTTGAGTGCGGTGGTTTTGACCCGGATGCCTTCACCAAAAACCGCGCCATCGAGGACCGTCGTAACGAAGACCGTTTCCACTTTATCGAGTGGACCAAGACCGCGTTCAAGAACGTCGACGTGATTCCGGCCGGTAACGGCATCATGCACCAGATCAATCTGGAGAAAATGTCGCCGGTCATTCAGGCCCGTGACGGCGTGGCTTTTCCGGATACCTGTGTGGGTACCGACAGCCACACCCCGCATGTGGATGCGCTGGGCGTGATCGCCGTGGGCGTGGGCGGTCTGGAAGCGGAAACCGTAATGCTCGGCCGCGCCTCGATGATGCGTCTGCCGGATATCGTCGGTGTCGAGCTGACCGGTAAGCGCCAGCCCGGCATTACCGCCACCGATATCGTCTTGGAGCTGACTGCATTTCTGCGCAAGCAGCGCGTCGTGGGTGCTTGGCTGGAGTTCTTCGGCGAGGGTGCGGCCAGTCTGACCATTGGCGACCGTGCCACCATCTCCAACATGACTCCAGAGTACGGCGCCACTGCCGGCCTGTTCTATATCGATGAACAAACGATCGACTATCTCAAGCTCACCGGCCGTGAAGCACAGCAGGTGGCACTGGTAGAAAATTACGCCAAGACCGCCGGTTTGTGGGCCGACACGCTCAAGCAGGCCGAGTACGAGCGGGTGCTGAGTTTTGATCTGTCCACGGTCGGCCGCAACATGGCTGGCCCGTCCAATCCCCATGCACTGTTGGCCACCCGTGATCTGGCTGCCAAAGGCGTTTCCGGGGCCTGGACAGAAACCGCCGGCGAAATGCCGGATGGCGCGGTCATCATTGCCGCCATCACCAGCTGCACCAATACCAGTAACCCGCGCAACGTGGTGGCTGCCGCGCTGCTCGCGCGTAACGCCAATAAACTTGGCTTGCTGCGCAAACCTTGGGTCAAGACGTCCTTCGCGCCGGGTTCAAAGGTGGCCGAGCTGTACCTGAAAGACGCCGGGCTACTGACGGAACTGGAACAGCTCGGTTTCGGCATCGTCGGTTTTGCCTGCACCACCTGCAATGGCATGAGCGGTGCGCTGGATCCAGTCATCCAACAAGAAATCATCGCTCGTGACCTGTACGCCACTGCCGTGTTGTCGGGCAACCGCAACTTCGACGGACGCATCCATCCGTATGCCAAGCAGGCGTTCCTCGCGTCGCCGCCGCTGGTGGTGGCTTATGCGATTGCCGGCACCATCCGCTTCGATATCGAACAGGACGTGCTGGGCGTGGTCGATGGCCGCGAAATCCGCCTGAAGGACATCTGGCCGTCTGATGAAGAAATCGATGCCATCGTCAAGGAAAGCGTCAAGCCGGAGCAGTTCCGCGAAATCTACATTCCCATGTTCGATCTGGGCACCGTTGAAGAGTCCAAAAGCCCGTTGTATGACTGGCGTGAGATGAGCACCTATATCCGCCGTCCGCCGTATTGGGAAGGCGCGCTGGCCGGTGAGCGGACGTTGAAAGGCATGCGTCCGCTGGCGGTGCTGCCGGACAACATCACCACCGATCACCTGTCGCCGTCCAACGCCATCATGCTGGACAGCGCCGCCGGTGAGTACCTGCACAAAATGGGTCTGCCGGAAGAGGACTTCAACTCCTACGCCACCCACCGAGGTGATCACCTGACCGCGCAACGTGCCACTTTCGCCAACCCGCAACTGGTCAACGAGATGGCGGTGGTTGACGGCAAAGTGCAGAAGGGATCGCTGACCCGCATCGAGCCGGAAGGCAAAGTAACGCGCATGTGGGAAGCCATTGAAACCTACATGGAGCGCAAGCAGCCGCTGATCATCATCGCCGGCGCCGATTACGGTCAGGGTTCGTCCCGCGACTGGGCGGCCAAAGGCGTGCGTCTGGCCGGTGTCGAGGTGATTGCCGCAGAGGGTTTTGAGCGCATTCACCGCACCAACCTGGTGGGTATGGGCGTGTTGCCGCTGGAGTTTCAGCCGGGTGTGAATCGCAAAACCCTGGGGATCGATGGCACTGAGGTCTTTGACGTGATTGGCGAGCGCACTCCGCGCGCGACCATGACTCTGGTCATCACCCGCAAGAATGGTGAGCGCGTCGAAGTGCCGATGATCTGCCGTTTGGACAGCGATGAAGAAGTGTTGATCTACGAAGCCGGTGGTGTATTGCAGCGCTTCGCTCAAGACTTCCTTGAAGCGACGGTAGCGGCTCACTGATGCAGTGCAGCAAGGTGTTAGGGCAACCTGACGCCTTGCTCTCTTCAGGATAGTTTTATCCAGAGAAACGTTTATGAGCCAGGTTCCCCAGATCAAAATTGCCGCTACCTATATGCGTGGCGGCACCAGTAAAGGCGTGTTTTTCCGCCTGCAGGATTTGCCCGAGGTCGCTCAGGTGCCGGGGGCGGCGCGGGATAAACTGTTTATGCGGGTAATCGGCAGCCCTGATGCCTATGGCGCGCATATCGACGGCATGGGCGGCGCCACCTCCAGCACCAGCAAGTGCGTGATTCTGTCCAAGAGCGACGTGCCTGGGCATGACGTGGACTACCTCTACGGCCAGGTCTCGATCGATAAAGCGTTTGTCGACTGGTCCGGCAATTGCGGCAACCTGTCGACCGCCGCCGGGGCGTTTGCGATCCACGCAGGCTTGGTCGATCCGGCACGGATTCCTTCGAACGGCACCTGTGTGGTGCGTATCTGGCAGGCCAATATCGGCAAGACCATCATCGCCCATGTGCCCGTCACCAACGGCCAAGTACAGGAAACGGGCGACTTCGAGCTGGACGGCGTGACCTTTCCGGCGGCTGAGATCGTGCTGGAGTTTATCGCCCCTTCCGATGACGCGGACGAGGGCGGTTCGATGTTCCCCACCGGCAACCTGATTGACGATCTTGAGGTGCCTGGTATCGGTACGCTCAAGGCCACCATGATTACGGCGGGCATCCCAACCGTGTTCGTCAACGCCGAAGACATTGGCTATCTCGGCACCGAATTGCGTGAGGCGATCAACAGTGACGCCAAAGCGTTGGAGAAGTTCGAGCAGATCCGTATCGCCGGGGCTTTGCGCATGGGGCTGATCAAAACGCCGGAAGAGGCGGCCCAACGTCAGCACACACCGAAGATTGCCTTTGTCGCCAAACCTAAGGATTACCTCGCCTCCAGCGGCAAGCTGATCGCCGCTGCAGAGGTCGATCTACTGGTGCGGGCGCTGTCCATGGGCAAGCTGCACCACGCGATGATGGGTACGGCGGCCGTGGCCATCGGTACTGCCGCGGCCATCCCGGGGACTTTGGTGAGTCTTGCAGCGGGTGGCGGGGCGCGTAGCGCCGTACGTTTCGGTCATCCGTCCGGCACTTTGCGCGTCGGCGCCGAAGCGACTCAGGTCAACGGCGAGTGGACGGTTACCAAGGCCATCATGAGCCGCAGCGCCCGGGTGCTGATGGAAGGCTGGGTGCGCGTGCCGGGTGATGCGTTCTAAACGAAAAAGCCCGCGAGTTGCGGGCTTTTAGCGGTTTTTTGCAGCGGCGTGGGGTTATTTCAAACGTCGCTCAACACCTTTTTCCACCAGGATTTTGGCGGAGATTTCTTCCACCGAAAAATGCGTGGAGTTGATGTGCGGGATGTTTTCGCGGCGAAACAGGTTTTCCACTTCGCGCACTTCAAATTCGCACTGGGCAAAGCTGGCGTAGCGGCTGTTGGGTTTGCGCTCGTTGCGAATCGCGGTCAGGCGATCGGGGTCGATGGTCAGGCCGAACAGCTTGTGTTTAAAGGCTTTAAGGGCTGCGGGCAGTTGCAGGTGCTCCATGTCATCTTCGGTCAGCGGGTAGTTCGCCGCGCGGATGCCATATTGCAAGGCCATGTATAAACAGGTCGGGGTTTTGCCGCAGCGTGAGACGCCCACCAGAATCAAATCGGCTTTGTTGTAGTAGTGGGTGCGGGCGCCGTCGTCGTTATCCAGGGCAAAATTAACCGCGTCGATACGCTCCATATAGTTGGAATTGGAGTTGATCGAGTGGGATTTGCCGACCGAGTAGGAGGAGTGCGAGATTAACTCTTGCTCCAGTGGGGCCAAAAAACTGGAGAAGATATCGATCATAAAGCCGTCGGATTCGGCCAGGATATCGCGAATGTCTTGATTGACCACGGTGTCGAAAATAATCGGCCGAGCCCCGTCGTTGACGGCGGCAGCGTTGATTTGCTGTACCATGGCGCGGGCTTTTTCAACACTGTCGATGTAGGGGCGGGTGAGCTTGCTGAAGGTAATATTTTCAAATTGGGCCAGTAGACTCTGACCGAGTGCTTCGGCTGTTATGCCGGTACCATCGGAGATGAAAAAAGCAGATCGTTTCATTTGCGCCAAAGGCCTTAAGGTTGTGACGATTCTTGGCTATCATGGGCCGCGCATTTAGCGGCCCTTACCGGACGGCATTGTTACTTATTTTTAAGGGGCCGACCACCGCAGCACGGAGCGTCTCGTTTAGCCGCCTGTCGGCATCCTGAGTTTTCCGACAGGCGCTTTTTCAAAACATCAGTGGAGAGATCACCTTGGTAGATTACGTAGTTTCCCTCGATAAGCTCGGCATCGCTGATGTTGAGCATGTAGGGGGCAAGAACGCATCCCTCGGCGAGATGATCAGCAATCTTGCTGGCGCCGGTGTTTCGGTTCCCGGTGGCTTTGCCACTACAGCTCAGGCTTATCGTGACTTTCTTGAGCTCAGCGGCCTAAATGAACAAATTCATGCGGCGCTGGACGCGCTGGATGTCGATGACGTCAACGCCTTAGCCAAAACCGGTGCAAAAATTCGCCAATGGGTGATGGATGCCGAGTTCCCCGAGCGTTTAAACAGCGAAATCCGCACCGCATTTGCCGAAATGTCCGCCGGCAACCCACACATGGCCGTGGCCGTGCGCTCATCGGCAACCGCCGAAGACTTGCCTGACGCCTCCTTTGCCGGCCAGCAAGAAACTTTTTTGAATATCTGTGGCGTCGACAACGTGATCCGCGCCGCCAAAGAAGTATTCGCCTCGTTGTTCAACGATCGCGCCATCGCTTATCGCGTGCACCAGGGCTTCGACCATAAGTTGGTCGCCTTGTCGGCCGGTGTGCAGCGCATGGTGCGCTCCGAAACCGGCACTGCCGGGGTG
>Ga0156169_1186_pt1 | contig 18617 bp, 10 predicted proteins | sample RifCSPlowO2_12_FD_107822 | JGI IMG/M metagenome (GOLD analysis project Ga0156169, IMG submission 107822) | Pseudomonadales bacterium RIFCSPLOWO2_12_59_9 | reverse complement strand
ATCGAAATCGACCCCGCGCCCGCGCAGCTTGGAGTGGTGCAAGCCGGCCAGCGGGCTGTGCTTGGCGTTAGTTGAAAACAGCTGCAACTCACGGGCACGGTGACGCATCTCGATCAGCTCATTGAGGCTGACCTGGATGCCCGGCGTGGCGATAAAGGACTGCATTTAGGCAACGGCAACCACGTCGAGAATGCGCTGCAGCACGCGGTCTTGGTCGATGCCGGCGGCTTCGGCCTCAAACGACAAGATGATCCGGTGGCGCAGCACATCGAAGAACACCGCCTGAATATCTTCCGGGCTGACAAAGTCGCGCCCTGCCAACCACGCATGGGCACGGGCGCAGCGATCGAGGGCAATCGAGCCGCGCGGGCTGGCGCCGTAGGTCAGCCATTCGGCCAACTCGGGGGCGAACTTGAGTGGGGTACGGGTGGCCATCACCAACTGCACCAGGTACTCCTCCACCGCATCGGCCATGTACAGGCCGAGGATTTCGTTGCGCGCGGCAAAGATCGCCGCCTGGGTCAGTTTGTGTTCGGGTTTGGTTTCGCCATTCAGGGCTTCGCCACGGGCCTGTTGGAGAATTTTGCGCTCCACCACGGCATCCGGGAAACCGATTTTCACGTGCATCAAGAAGCGGTCGAGCTGGGCTTCCGGCAGCGGATAGGTGCCTTCCTGCTCGATCGGGTTTTGCGTGGCCATCACTAAAAACAACGGTGACAGTGCATAGGTGCTGCGACCCACGCTGACCTGGCGTTCGGCCATGGCTTCCAGCAGCGCCGATTGGACCTTGGCCGGTGCCCGGTTGATTTCGTCGGCCAGCACCAGGTTGTGAAAAATCGGCCCTTGCTGGAACACAAAGCTGCCGGTTTCCGGGCGATAGATTTCGGTGCCGGTGATGTCGGCCGGTAACAAATCGGGGGTGAACTGAATACGGTGGAATTCGGCCTCGATGCCTTCGGCGAGTTCTTTGATCGCCTTGGTTTTGGCCAGTCCCGGAGCGCCTTCGACCAGCACATGGCCGTCGGCCAGCAAGGCGATCAGCAGCCTTTCGATGAGTTTTTCCTGGCCGAGGATCTGGGTTGAAAGAAAATGTCGCAGCGCGACAAGCGCCTCACGGTGTTCCATCGGTAAGCTCTTCCGGCAAATGTGACTGGTTGGTCGAGAGTTGCATCAGGTTCTTGTAGGCGGCCACTTTAAAGCAATCCGGCGGCCGTACCTATTAGCAACAATCTCAGACCGCTACAGCTGTGATTTAGTTCTTGAACTAATGTTGAACAACAGGTTGCGCAGCATCCTTCGCTGCGCAGTGCAACTCGGCCACTTGGGCGCATGGGCTCTTGGGCTATCAAACAGCAAGCCAACGGAGTAACAACATGGCGTTCTTCACCGCGGCCAGCAAAGCCGACTTTCAGCATCAACTGCAAGCAGCACTGGCACCGCACGTCAGCGAGCAAGATCTTCCACAAGTGGATCTGTTCGCTGAGCAATTTTTCGGCATAGTCGCCCTCGAAGAATTGACCGAACGACGACTCTCCGACCTGGTTGGTTGCACCTTGTCGGCGTGGCGCTTGCTTGAACACTTCGAGCATGAGCAGCCGCAGGTTCGACTGTTTAACCCCGATTACGAAAAGCACGGCTGGCAGTCGACCCACACTGCGGTCGAAGTGCTGCACCACGATATTCCGTTCCTGGTCGACTCGATCCGTATGGAGCTGAACCGCCGCGGTTACAGCATCCATACCTTGCAGAACAACGTGTTCAGCGTGCGCCGCAAGGCCAATGGCGACCTGCAGGAAATACTGGCTAAAGCCAGTCACGGCGAGGGCGTCAGGCAGGAAGCGCTGATTTATCTGGAAATTGACCGCTGCGCCAATGTCGGCGAGTTGCGCACCCTGGAGAAAGCCCTGCAAGAGGTGCTCGATGAGGTGCGCCAGGCGGTGCTGGATTTCCCCGTGATGCAGGCCCGCGCGCAAGCGCTGTTGGCCGGGCTCGACAAGGGCAAGTCGGTCGTTGACAGCGCCGAGCTGGCAGAAATTAAAGTCTTTATGAGCTGGTTGCTGGACAATCACTTCACCTTCCTGGGTTACGAAGAGTTCAGCGTGGTGGCCGATCAAGACGGCGGCCGGATGGTCTATGACGAGGCCTCGCTGCTCGGTTTGTCGAAGTCCCTGCGCCGCGGTCTGCAGCAGGACGAGCTGCACATCGAGCCGCAAGCCGTCGATTACCTGCGCGAGCCACGGTTGCTGTCCTTTGCCAAGGCCTCCTTGCCCAGCCGTGTACACCGCCCGGCCTACCCGGATTTCGTCTCCATTCGGCAGATCGACAGCAAGGGCAAGGTTATTAAAGAGTGCCGCTTCCTCGGCCTCTATACCTCGTCGGTGTATGTCGAGAGCGTGCGGCAAATTCCCTATATTCGCCGCAAGGTGCTTGAGATTGAGCAGCGCTCGGGCTTTGCCAGCAGCGCGCACCTGGGCAAGGAACTGGCGCAGATTCTTGAGGTGTTGCCGCGCGACGATTTGTTTCAAACCCCGGTCGATGAGCTGTTCAATACCGCGATTTCGATCGTGCAGATTCAAGAGCGCAACAAGTTGCGCCTGTTCTTGCGCAAAGACCCCTACGGGCGTTTTTGTTACTGCCTGGTCTATGTGCCGCGGGATGTTTACTCCACCGAAATTCGGATGAAAATCCAGCAGATTCTGATGGAACGTCTGCAGGCCAGTGATTGCGAGTTCTGGACCTATTTTTCGGAATCGGTGTTGGCTCGAGTGCAGTTGATTTTGCGGGTTGACCCAAAAAACCATCAGCAAATCGACATTGCCAAGCTTGAGCAGGAAGTCATTCAAGCCTGCCGTTCATGGAAGGATGACTACGCCAGTTTGGTGGTCGAAAGCTTTGGCGAGGCCCAGGGCACCAATGTGCTGAGCGAATTCCCGGACTGCTTCCCGGCGGGTTATCGCGAGCGTTTTGCCGCCCATTCGGCGGTGGTCGATATGCAGCACCTGCTCAGCTTGACCCCCGAGCGCAAGTTGGTGATGAGCTTCTACCAGCCACTGGCTTCGACCGAGCAACAACTGCATTGCAAGCTCTATCACGCCGACTCACCCCTGGCGCTGTCGGATGTGCTGCCGATTTTAGAGAACCTTGGCCTGCGCGTATTGGGTGAATTCCCCTATAGCTTGCGCCATCAAAATGGCCGCGAGTTCTGGATTCACGATTTCGCCTTCACCTATGCCGAAGGCCTGGATGTGGATATCCAGCAGCTCAACGACACCCTGCAAGATGCTTTTGTGCACATAGTCGAAGGGGCCGCGGAGAATGACGCCTTCAACCGCCTGGTGTTGACTGCGGCCATGCCATGGCGCGATGTGGCGCTGCTGCGCGCCTATGCGCGCTACCTCAAGCAGATCCGCCTGGGCTTTGATCTGAGCTATATCGCCAGCACCCTGGTCAATCACGCGGACATCGCCAAAGAACTGGTGCGGCTGTTTAAAACCCGCTTCTACCTGGCGCGCAAGCTGACGGCCGAAGACTTGGCCGACAAGCAGCAGCGTCTGGAGCAGGCGATTCTGGCCGCACTGGATAACGTTGCGGTGCTCAACGAAGACCGCATCCTGCGTCGTTACCTGGACTTGGTGAAGGCCACCCTGCGCACCAACTTCTATCAGCTGGATGCCAACGGTCAGGCCAAGAGCTATTTCAGCTTCAAGTTCAACCCGCGGGCGATTCCGGATATTCCGCGGCCAGTGCCCAAGTTTGAAGTCTTCGTTTACTGCCCACGGGTCGAAGGCGTGCATTTGCGCTTCGGCGATGTGGCCCGCGGCGGCTTACGCTGGTCGGATCGCGAAGAAGATTACCGCACCGAAGTGCTGGGCCTGGTCAAAGCCCAGCAAGTTAAAAACGCGGTGATAGTTCCGGTGGGCGCCAAGGGCGGCTTTATTCCGCGGCGCTTACCCTTGGGTGGCTCGCGCGATGAGGTTCAGGCCGAGGCGATTGCCTGCTACCGGATGTTTATTTGCGGCTTGCTCGACATCACCGACAACCTTAAAGAGGGGGCGGTAGTGCCACCACAGAATGTGGTGCGTCACGACGAGGACGATCCTTATCTGGTGGTGGCGGCCGACAAAGGCACCGCGACCTTCTCCGACATTGCCAACGGCATTGCGGCTGAATACGACTTCTGGCTGGGTGATGCCTTCGCCTCGGGCGGCTCGGCAGGTTACGACCACAAGGGCATGGGCATTACCGCCAAAGGCGGCTGGGTTTCGGTGCAGCGGCATTTCCGCGAGATGGGCATCGATGTGCAAAAAGATCCGTGCACGGTGATCGGCATCGGCGACATGGCCGGCGACGTGTTTGGCAATGGTCTGTTGCTGTCAAAATCCCTGCAAATGGTCGCCGCCTTTAACCATATGCATATTTTTATCGACCCCAATCCCGATGCGGCGTTGAGCTTTGTCGAGCGTCAGCGCTTGTTTGATCTGCCGCGCTCGTCCTGGGCCGATTACGACACCAGCCTGATTTCCGAGGGGGGTGGATTGTTCCTGCGCAGCGCCAAGAGCATCCCGATCAGTGCGCAAATGCAGCAACGCTTTGATATCCAGGCGGACAAATTGCCGCCTACCGAATTGCTTAATGCGCTGTTGAAAGCGCCGGTGGATTTGCTCTGGAATGGCGGTATTGGCACCTATGTGAAAGCTAGCAGCGAAAGCCACACCGATGTGGGCGACAAGGCCAACGACGCCCTGCGAGTCGATGGCCGCGAGTTGCGCGCCAAGGTGGTGGGCGAGGGTGGTAACCTGGGCATGACCCAGCTTGGGCGGGTCGAGTACTGCCTCAATGGCGGCGCCAGCAACACCGACTTTATCGACAACGCCGGTGGCGTTGATTGCTCCGACCATGAGGTGAATATCAAGATTCTCCTCAATGAAATAGTCGGCAGCGGCGACATGACCGGCAAGCAGCGCAACAAGTTGCTGGCCGAGATGACCGATGCGGTCGGCAGCCTGGTGCTGGGCAATAACTACAAGCAAACCCAGGCTTTGTCTTTGGCACAGCGACGAGCGCGCGAGCGGATCGCCGAGTACCGGCGCCTGATGAATGCGCTGGAGGCCGATGGCAAACTGGATCGGGCGCTGGAGTTTCTGCCCACCGATGAACAGCTGGCTGAGCGGGTGGCTAGCGGCCAGGCGCTGACGCGGGCCGAATTGTCGGTGCTGATCTCCTACAGCAAAATAAACCTGAAAGAGTCGCTGCTCAAATCTCTGGTGCCAGACGATGAATACCTGGCGCGAGACATGCAAACGGCCTTCCCGCCGCTGCTGACCAAGAAGTTTCCGCAGGCCATGAGCCGCCATCGACTCAAGCGGGAAATCGTCAGCACCCAGATCGCCAACGACCTGGTCAACCACATTGGTATTACCTTTGTGCAGCGCTTGAAGGAGTCCACCGGCATGAGCGCGGCCAATGTCGCCGGCGCTTACGTGATAGTGCGCGACGTGTTCCAGTTGCCGCACTGGTGGCAGCAGATCGAGGCGCTGGATTATCAAGTGCCGGCCGAACTGCAACTGATGCTGATGGATGAGCTGATGCGCTTGGGGCGTCGGGCGACCCGCTGGTTCTTGCGTAGCCGGCGTAACGAGCTGGATGCGGCCCGTGATGTGGCGCATTTTGCTCCGCGCGTTGAGGCCTTGGCCGGGCGTTTGGATGAGCTTCTGGATGGGCCGGTGCGTGAGCAATGGCTGGCGCGTTTCCAGAGCTATGTCGAAGCCGGCACCCCTGAGCCGCTGGCGCGGGTGGTGGCGGGCACCAGCCATCTGTACACCTTGCTGCCGATCATCGAAGCCTCGGACGTAACCGGGCAAGACCCGGCGCGGGTGGCGAGCGCCTACTTCGCCGTGGGTGGCGCGCTGGATCTAACCTGGTATCTGCAGCAAATCACCAGCTTGCCGGTGGACAATAACTGGCAGGGCTTGGCCCGTGAGGCGTTCCGTGATGATCTCGACTGGCAACAGCGGGCGATTACCGTCTCGGTACTGCAAATGGCCGATGCCCCGGATGATATCGAGGCCCGCACCGCGCTGTGGCTCGAGCAGAACCGGCCGTTGGTAGCGCGCTGGCGCGCGATGATGGCTGAGCTGCGTGCGGCCACCAGCGTCGACTACGCCATGTACGCCGTCGCCGGGCGCGAGCTGCATGATCTCGCCCAAAGCGGCCAGCATGGGGTGAATATCTCATAACGACGCACAGGTAAAACCATTGAGCCCCGCCACATGCGGGGCTTTTTTTATCTGCTTGATTGGGTTTTAGCGAGGCGGGCGGTGCTGGTGTTGCGGGGCTATAGGTTACGGCGTTCAGAGGATGCTTAGCGTTTGAGTTGCTGCAAATAGCTGACTGCGTCAGGTGCTCCGGCTAGGCGTAAGCCATCGCCCAGGGCGCGGGCTTGTTCGTGGGCTTTGGGCAGTAGCAGGAACTCCGGGGCGCCCGGGCTGCGTAGCAGCGATAAACGCGCGTAGGGCAGGCCGTGGTCGAGCAGCAGCGCCATAAAGGCCGGGTCGCTCCAGGCTTGCACCGGCATTGCCAGCATGTGGTAGCAGCTTTGCAGCTCGCTAAGACCGGCGGGGTCGATCTGATAATGGGTCAGCTGCGCCGGCAGGCTGATTTCCAGGCCGCGTCGCCGTGCATAGGCGATGGCGCAGGCGAAGGCTTCCAGGTTTTGTTCGCCGCTCCAGTACAGTTGTTCGCCATGCCAATTAGCCTGGCGCAGGCTGATCTGCTCACCGGCAAGGAAGCGTGGCAACGCTTGGCTGATGGCTTTGACGAAGTCTTTGTAGCTGATGATGCGAATGTGGTGGCAAGCCGCGGAGGCGGCGTATTCCTCGAAGCTGCTGCAGTGCGCGCGATTGCTGTCGGTGCAGGAGAAGCCACTGATAGTGCGCAAATCAACGCTGTCGAGCTGTTCTTGGCGTTGCTTGATCAGGCGGATAAGTACCGCATGGGCTTGGGCTTTGTCTTCTTGTACCGGGCCTGAAAGGGCGCCGCGGGGCAAATCCAGCAGTCGCTGCAAGGGCGGACCGGATTCCCACCAGATGCTTTGCACTGGCATGGGCAGCGGCTGAAAGGGTAACTGCAGGCCGCTGGCACGTTCGAAAATCTGCCGCGAGCTGCGCCCGGCAAGGCCTAAGCGCTGAGCGAGGGCACCCAGTCGCGAAGATAACGATGCAGACTGCTCAGAAAAACTCATAACCCGCCATGGTCTCCTTGATTACGATTAACGCTGGCGGCGCAGCTAGCGCTTTGCCAAAGCGCGCATCGTTCTGCTTGGTGCTGCTGCTTGTGGCAACATTGCATGCTTCATAGTCTCAGGTGCTTCCATGCCAGTTCTGTTGTTGGATATTGCACTATCTGCGCAATCTTTGCTCGCCGTCTATCAAGGTCGGGCGAACCGGGTATTGGTGTCCAGTCGCGATGGTCAACGGGTGAATTTACCGGCCCATCATTTACGGCCTTTTCTGACCCATGCCGGCGTCTATGGTTCCTTTGCTTTGGAGTTTAATGCGGCCGGCGAGTTGCTGAGTTTGCGCAAGATCAGTGAATAGACATATAGCTGCCTCGCTTGCCAAGAGGTGCGCGGCTATACTGGCCGGCTAATCAGACTGTGTGAAAACTACTGCGCTCGGCTATGTGGCGTTAAAAACAGGCTCGGACTGCTCATTTACAACTCGTAAACTCCGCGTCCTCGCCTGTTTTTGCCTTACCTAACCTTCGCTCGCTACGTTTTCATGCAGCCTGTAATTTTCAGTCTAACTATTGAGCCAAGCCTGCCCATGTATACCCTGGCCCGCAAGCTGCTGTTTAACCTCGCCCCGGAAACCTCCCATGAGCTGTCCATCGACCTAATCGGTGCGGCGGGGCGCTTGGGGTTGAATGCCTTACTCACCAAAGCCCCGGCGAGTTTGCCGGTGCGGGTCATGGGCTTGGACTTCCCCAATCCTGTGGGGCTGGCTGCCGGCTTGGACAAAAATGGCGATGCCATCGATGGCTTTGCCCAGTTGGGTTTTGGCTTTGTGGAAATTGGCACAGTCACCCCGCGCCCGCAGCCGGGTAATCCCAAGCCACGCTTGTTTCGATTGCCGGCGGCCGAGGCCATCATCAATCGCATGGGCTTTAACAATCACGGCGTTGATCATCTGCTGGCGCGGGTGCAGGCGGCCAAGTTTAAAGGCGTACTGGGGATTAATATCGGCAAGAACTTCGACACCCCGGTTGAGCGGGCGGTGGATGATTACTTGCTGTGCCTGGACAAGGTCTATGCCCACGCCAGCTATGTCACGGTAAATGTCAGCTCGCCCAATACCCCGGGGCTGCGCAGTCTGCAGTTTGGCGATTCGCTCAAGCAGTTGCTCGAAGCCTTGCGTCAACGTCAAGAAGACCTCGCCGCCAAGCACGGCAAGCGTGTGCCGCTGGCCATCAAGATTGCCCCGGACATGACCGATGAGGAAACCATCGAAGTCGCTGGCGCATTAGTCGAAGCCGGCATGGATGCGGTGATTGCCACCAACACCACGCTGTCGCGTAACGGTGTGGTTGGTTTACCGTTCGCCGATGAAGCCGGCGGGCTCTCCGGTGCGCCGGTGCGCGAGCAAAGCACCCACATTGTTAAGGTGTTGGCAGCCGAGTTGGCGGGGCGTCTACCCATTATTGCGGTGGGCGGGATTACCGCAGGCCAGCATGCGGCCGAGAAAATCGCCGCCGGTGCCAGCCTGGTGCAAATCTACTCAGGTTTTATCTACCAAGGTCCGGCGCTGATTCGCGAATCTGTGGATGCCATTGCGGCCTTGCCACGTAACGCCTGATGGCGGTGCGCCTAAACTAAAAAGGGCCCGGTTAAGGGCCCTCTGAAGCAATTGCCCGTTGGGGCGTAATTGATGAAGTCGGCAGAGTCGCTTAGCCGACAGCGTGGAGTTCGTTGAGGCGGTGGATGCCAGCGGTACCGGTCATGCCGGCCCAGTTGTCACCGCGGCCCTCTCGCCAGCCGTTAATCCAAGCTTGGCGGACACTTGCTGCAGTGAATGGACAGAGTTCGTACGATTTACCATGAACGCCATATTGATAACCGCGTAAAAAAGCTTTTTCCATTGGATCACGCTTAAGTCTTCTCATCGGGTGAAGCCCTCAAATGTTGACTGTGATATTCCTTTGGCCCCTAGCTGGGGTCGGGCAGAAAGTTCTGCCGGCGCAGCCCATTGCCCTTGCGGCGGGTTGCTGCCGACACCAAGACGGTGCCGGGCTGGGTTAATTTCTAACCAATGCCGTTAACCCTGTGAATGACCTTTTTGTCATAAGAAGGTAACGGTTTTGTGAGTCAGGCCATAAGGCTGGAGTGCCAGTGGCTTAAAAAATTGCCTTAGCCCCTGTGTTCAGCGGCGCACAGAAGATGCGTCGGGGTTACTGCCAGCGTAGAGCTGGCGGTGGCTGGGGGCCTGTTTATTCCGACGAAGGGTCGCTCTGCGCGCTTTTGTCACTTATTTTTGTTGTGCGTACAGTCTGTGTGCGCGACTAACTGCCTTAGGCACTGGATATTCCCATGTCGGATCGTTTTGAACTCTTTCTCACCTGCCCAAAAGGCCTGGAAGCGCTGCTGGCCGAAGAGGCTACTGCTTTAGGTCTTGAAGAGGTGCGTGAGCACACCTCGGCGATCCGTGGCTTTGCCGATATGACCACGGCGTATCGATTGTGCCTCTGGTCACGCCTGGCCAATCGGGTGTTGCTGGTGCTGACGCGCTTTACCATGCGCGACGCCGATGAACTCTATGACGGCGTCTCGGCCATCGACTGGCACGAACATCTGCTGCCCACCGGCAGCCTGGCGGTGGAGTTCAGCGGCCAGGGTTCGGGTATCGATAACACCCACTTCGGCGCACTGAAGGTCAAGGACGCGATTGTCGATAAACTGCGCAATGCCGCCGGTGACCGGCCGTCGATCGACAAGCTCAACCCGGACATGCGCGTGCACCTGCGCCTGGATCGTGGTGAGGCGGTGTTGTCGCTGGATCTGTCTGGCCACAGCCTGCACCAGCGCGGTTATCGCCTGCAGCAGGGCGCGGCACCCTTGAAAGAAAACCTCGCCGCAGCGATTTTGATCCGCGCCGGCTGGCCACGGATTGCCGCCGCCGGTGGCGCGCTGACCGACCCGATGTGCGGTGTGGGCACCTTCCTGGTCGAGGCGGCGATGATCGCCGCCGACATCGCGCCCAACCTTAAGCGTGAACTTTGGGGCTTTTCGGCCTGGCTCGGCCACGTGCCGGCGCTCTGGCAGCGTCTGCACGAAGAGGCGGTAGAACGGGCGGCAATTGGCTTGGCCAAGCCGCCCCTGTGGATTCGCGGCTATGAGGCCGATCCGCGGCTGATCCAGCCGGGACGCAACAACGTCGAACGTGCCGGCTTGTCGAACTGGATCAAAATCTACCAGGGCGAGCTGGCCACCTTCGAGCCGCGTCCCGATCAAAACCAGACTGGTCTGGTGATCTGTAACCCGCCTTACGGTGAGCGCCTCGGCGATGAAGCCAGCTTGCTCTACCTCTATCAGAACCTCGGCGAACGTCTGCGCCAGGCCTGCTTGAATTGGGAGGCGGCGATTTTTACCGGCGCACCGGATCTGGGCAAGCGCATGGGCATTCGCAGCCACAAGCAATACGCCTTCTGGAACGGCGCCTTGCCGTGCAAGTTGCTGCTGATCAAGGTCAGCCCCGAGCAGTTTGTCACCGGCGAGCGACGCACCCCCGAGCAGCGTCAAGTCGAGCGTGAGCAGCTGGCGATCGATGGTCCGAGCACTGAACCAGTAGCAGCCCCCGTGGTAGCTGAGCTGGCGCGACTCAGCGAAGGCGGGCAGATGTTCGCCAATCGCCTGCAAAAAAACCTCAAGCAGCTGGGCAAGTGGGCGCGCCGCGAAGGTGTCGAATGCTACCGGGTGTATGACGCCGATATGCCGGAGTACGCCGTGGCCATCGACCTGTATGGCGATTGGGTGCATGTGCAGGAATACGCCGCGCCGCGCACCATCGAGCCGGAAAAAGCCCAGGCCCGCTTGTTTGACGCGCTGGCGGCCATTCCACAGGCGCTGGGCGTCGACAAGAGCAAGGTGGTGGTCAAGCGCCGCGAGCGCCAGAGCGGCACCAAGCAATACACCCGCCAAGCGGCTCAAGGGCTGTTTCGCGAGGTCAACGAAGGCGGCGTCAAGTTGCTGGTGAACCTCACCGACTACCTGGATACCGGTCTGTTTCTCGATCACCGGCCGTTGCGCCTGCGTATCCAAAAGGAGGCGGCCGGTAAGCGTTTCCTCAACCTGTTTTGCTACACCGCCACTGCCACTGTGCATGCGGCCAAGGGCGGGGCGCGCAGCACCACCAGCGTCGACCTGTCGAAAACCTATCTGGATTGGGCGCGGCGTAACCTGTCGCTAAATGGTTTTTCCGACAAGAACAAGCTGGAGCAGGGCGATGTGATGGCCTGGTTGGCGGCTGATCGCAACGAATACGATTTGATCTTTATCGATCCGCCGACCTTCTCCAACTCCAAGCGTATGGAAGGGATTTTCGATGTGCAGCGCGATCACGTGCAGTTGCTGGATCTGGCCATGACTCGGCTGGCACCGGGCGGCGTGCTGTATTTCTCGAATAACTTTCGCAAGTTCATCCTGGATGAAGGCTTGGCCGCACGTTATGGCGTGGAAGAAATCAGCGCCAAGACCCTCGACCCTGACTATGCCCGCAACACTAAAATCCACCGCGCCTGGCGGCTGACCGCGCTGGCGGCTAACGCGGCAGTTTGATGTTGGCCCGGCCATTGGTGTGCTCGCCACAGGCGGTACACCAATGGTCGGCGGACAGCTAAGGATTGGCGGACTGTTCGCTGCGCTCCTGAGTCCGCCCTACGTCCTACGAATTACGGCTTCAGCCTACCAACAGACGGCTAAACCTTAGGGTTTAGCCGTTTTGCTTTGTTGATACAGGCCGAGCAGCACCTGATCGAGAATCGACGAGGCGCCCCACGGCCGTGGATGATTGAGGATGGCCACTACCGCCCAGGTGTTGCCGTTGGCGTCGCGGCTAAAGCCGCAAATCGCCCGTACGGTGTTCAGGGTGCCGGTTTTGATATGCCCTTCGCCGGCCAGGGCGGTGCGGCGCAGGCGTTTATGCATGGTGCCGTCCATGCCCACCAGCGGCAGCGACGACATAAATTCGGCGGCGTAGGGGCTGCTCCATGCCGCTTGCAGCAATCCCGCCATTTCCCGCGCGCTGACGCGCTCCAGGCGTGACAAACCGGAGCCGTTCTCCATCATCAGGTGCGTGGAATCGATGCCTTTGCGCGCCAGCCACTGACGAATCACCCGCAGCGCGGCCTTGGCGTCATCGGCGTCGCCAGCGCTGCGAAACTCGGCGCCAATGCTGAGGAACAGCTGTTGGGCCATGGTGTTGTTACTGTACTTGTTGATGTCGCGAATGATCTCTACCAGGTCTGGCGAGAAGGCACGGGCCAGTAGGCGGGCGCTCTTGGGCACGTTGTCGACCCGGTCGTGGCCGTTGATAGTGCCGCCCAGCTCTTGCCAGATGGCCCGCACCGCACCGGCCGCATAGCTTGGGTGGTCGAGCAGCGCCAGGTAGGTCTGGCTGCTGCAACCCTCGACCAATTTGCCGCTGACCACCAGATTGATACTGCCGTCAGCTTGTTTGCTGGCGCTGTAGCGCACATCTGGATTCGGGCATTTACCGGCCGGCAGGGCTTTGACTCGGTTGTCGATATGAATGCTGGCAATCGGCGGCTCGGCGGCCAAGGTCACCTTGCCACCTTCATTGCGGGCGATAAAACGCACCGATTTGAGGTTCACCAATAACGAATCTGGGCCGACCAGGAAGGGTTTGTTGTCGTCATTGCCATCATCATTAAAGGCCGCTAATTGCGGTTGTACGAAGTGGCTGCGGTCGAGCACCAGATCGCCGGTGATCTGCTGCACACCATTGGCGCGCAGGTCGCGCAGCAGCAACCAGAGTTTCTCCATATTCAGCTTTGGATCACCGCCGCCCTTGAGGTACAGATTGCCCTGCAGTACGCCGTTGCGCAGCGGGCCGTCGGTGTAAAACTCGGTTTTCCATTGGTGGGTCGGGCCGAGCAACTCCAGTGCGGCATAGGTGGTGATCAGCTTCATGGTCGAGGCCGGGTTCACTGCCACGTCGGCATTAACTATGGTGGCCAGCCCCGGGCCGTTGAGTGGCAGCATGACCAGCGACATGGCGCTGTTGTCGATTTTCGCGGTCTTTAACGCCTGCTGGATTTTCAGCGGTAACACAGTATTGGTCGGTGCGGCGTTAGCGCTCACGGCCAGCGGCAATAGCAGGCTGGCGAGGGTCAGTTGACCAAGGGTGCGCAGCGCAAGGCCCAGGCCCGACAGGCGGCGGTTAACAAGAAAAGATGACATGAGTACGAGGCTTCCACACAGGTTTGGCAAAACAGCTTTTGAAAGATCGGCATTATGCCCGAAGCGCCCTTCGCTTGTGTGCCGTTGGGCCTTTGCGTGGTTTAGCCTGCGCCAAGCGAGCATGGCCGGTGGCGCCGGGTTGCCCCGGCGCTTCAGCTATTCAGCGCTGCGCTATGACGCTGTGCCTCTCGGGCGGTAGACGGTCAGGATATCTGTCGCAAAGCTTCATTATTTCGGCTGATTACGAGCGGGTCTGCCCTGTGCAGGCTATACACAAGGTGCCGGTGTGATGCTTTGCGCACGATCGTCTGTTATGCGCCGTTACGACTCCTCCATTGCGCCTTGATCCGTGTTACGCCGCAGGTCGAACGATTCGCCGGGCCCCTCAGTGTTTGGCTGTTTTTAGGAGAATCCGATACGCATGAAGACGACGGCACGCGGACGTTTTATTTTGTTTATCACTGCGGGCTACCTGTTCATTGCGCTCGCCTGGATCTTCCTTTCCGATCAATTGCTGGCGGTCTTTACCGACCCGCAGTCGGTCGTCTGGCTGTCGACGGCCAAGGGCGTGTTTTTCGTTATCGCTACCACCGCGCTGTTGTTTTTCGCGCTGCGCGCCGTGCCGCCACTCAATCCCTCGGGCAAGGAGACCCTGTTGGACGCCCTGGCGATTGGGGTGACTCCAGGGCGATTGCCGCAGTGGTTGATTTACCTGTTCGCCGTGTTGGTAACGTGCGCCACGCTGGTCTTACGCCAGCAAATTGCGCTTGGCTTCGGTGCGCAGCTGCTGCTGATTCTCTTTATGTTGCCCATCACGCTCAGCGCGCTGCTCGGTGGTTTTGGCCCAGGATTGCTGTCAACGCTGATTGCGGCTTTCGGCTTGGATTATCTGGCGATTGCACCGCTGTACAGTTTTCGCATCGAGAGCAGTCATGATGCATTGCATTTGGCCCTCTTAATAATCACGGGTGTGACGGTTAGCTTGCTGAGCGAGTTGCTGCGACATTCTTTGGCCAAGCAGGAGTTCAATCGCCGCCTGTTGAGTGCGGTGGTCTCAGGCACTTCGGATGCGGTTTTCGTCAAGGACATTCAAGGCCGCTATTTGCTTATCAATACAGCAGCGGCGGAGGTGGCCGGGCGCTCGGCCAGTGACATAGTGGGGCGGGATGACTATTTTCTGTTCCCGGCCGAGACTGCACGGGACGTGATGGCGCGGGATCGAGAGATCATCGCCGGCGGCCAGACCCAGACACTGGAAGAGCACGTCAGCACCTTCGATGGCCAAGAGCGGGTGTTTTTGGTCATCAAGGGGCCGGTGTTTGATGAGCAGGGCCGGGTTAATGGCCTGTTTGGTATTTCCCGCGACATCACCCAGCGTCAACAGGCCGATATTGCCCTGCGCGCCAGTGAGGCCGCGCTGCAAGAGGCCCAGCACCTCAGTGCGGTAGGCAACTGGGAGTGGAATGTACAAACGGATGAACTGCACTGGTCAGACGAAATCTATCGCATCTATGGCCGCGACATCAGTTTGCCGCCAGCCGCGTATCCGCAGGTGCAGCAATATTTCACTGCGTCAAGCTGGCAGCAACTTGCCGCGGCAGTGGACCATGCCATCCTCACTGGGCAGGGCTATGAATGCGATGCCCAGGTGCTGCGTGCCGATGGCAGTTGCCGCTGGATTACGGCGCGTGGTCAGGCAGTGCTGGATGCTGCCGGTCAGGTGGTCAAGCTGTACGGCACAGTCCAGGACATCACCGAACGAAAGCTGATCAGCTTAAAACTGCAGGTAAGTGAGGAACGCCTGCAGATGGCTGTCGAGGCCACCAGTGATGGCCTGTGGGATTGGGATCTGCCCAGTGGCTGGGTATACCGTTCGGCGCAATATTACCAAGTGACTGGTTACTCGGCCGCTGAAGATACCCATGATTTTGAGTTTTTTAAACGCATGCTGCATTGCGACGATCTGTCGATGGCGCTGAGCCAGATTGACGCGCATCGTCAGGGCAAGACGGCCGGCGTGGAGTTTGATTGCCGTATTGTCATGCGCTCTGGCGAAACCAAATGGATGTGCGTGAAGGGTCGCGTGGTGCTGCGCAATGCGGCCGGCGAGCCACTCAGAATGGTCGGCACCCTGGCCGATATTTCTCAGCGCAAGTCCTTCGAGCTGGCGCAGGTAGAAGTCGCGACGGTGTTTGAAAACAGTTATGAAGGCATCATGGTGACCAATGCGGCCCGATGCATTATCAAGATCAACCCGGCCTTTACCCGCATCACCGGCTACAGCGAAGCCGAGGTCCTTGGCCAAACACCTAAGCTGCTGGCCTCGGGGCGGCATGGCCCGGAGTTCTACGGGCAAATGTGGAGCTCGCTGAGCCAGCATGATTTCTGGCGTGGGGAAATCTGGAATCGGCGCAAAAATGGTGAGATTTTTGCCGAGTTGTTGTCCATCTCGGCGGTGCGCGACGCGGCGGGCGTCATTCAACGCTATGTCAGCGTGTTCGCCGATATCAGCCAACTCAAGGCCCACGAGGCCGAACTCGACCGCATCGCCCACTATGACCCATTAACCGGCTCACCCAATCGACGCCTGCTGGTCGATCGGTTGGCCCAGTCAATTATTCGCTCGACCCGCAGTGGCAAGTCGCTGGCGGTGTGCTTTCTGGATTTGGACGGTTTTAAAGCCATCAACGATCAATACGGTCACGCCACGGGCGATCAACTCTTGGTTGGCGTGACGGAAAACCTCAAGCATGTGTTGCGCGCCGAAGATACCCAGGCCCGCCTTGGTGGCGATGAATTTGTCTTGTTGCTGTCCGATATCAACTCTCCTGAGGAGTGTGCGCTGATCCTTGAGCGGGTGCTCAGTGCCATCAGCTCACCCATTCACGTTGAGGATGGGCTGCTGAGTGTTTCTGCCAGCATCGGGGTCAGCCTGTATCCGGATGACAACGCCGACGCCGATACCTTGCTGCGCCACGCCGATCAGGCGATGTATCTGGCTAAGGAGTCCGGTAAAAATCGCTACCATCTGTTTGACCCGGAGAGCGACCGCAAGGCGCAGACCCACCGTAAATACCTGGACCTGCTGGCCAGCGCGCTGGAAAACGCCGAGTTCGTTCTGTACTACCAGCCCAAGGTTGATTTGATCAACGGCGCCATTATCGGCGTGGAGGCGTTGATCCGCTGGCAAAACCCTGAAAAAGGCTTGCTGGCGCCGGCGGAGTTCCTCCCCCACATCAATGGCAGTCGCCTTGAAAAACCCTTTGGTGAGTGGGTTATCAATGCCGCCCTGGCCCAGGCGGCGAGCTGGTATGAGAGTGGCCTGAACCTAGTCGTCAGCGCCAATGTCAGTGCCAGTCATTTATTGCAGCCGGATTTTTATGCGGATTTGCGCACGGCATTGGCCCGCTACCCGGCTTTCCCGGCTTCGCACTTCGAGTTGGAGGTGCTGGAAACTGCGGCAATTGCCGATATCGAGCAGGCGGTGGTGATACTTCAGCAATGCCGTGCACTGGGGGTGCACTTTGCCTTGGATGACTTTGGCACGGGCTATTCGTCGCTGACCTACCTGCGCAAGCTACCGGTGGATACCTTGAAAATCGATCAGAGTTTTGTCCGCGATATGCTCAATGACCCGGACGATCTGGGCATTGTGGAGGGCGTCATTCGCTTGGCTGGAGCATTCAATCGACAGGTTATTGCCGAGGGCGTCGAGACGCTGGCCCATGGTGCGGTGTTGCTGCGCCTGGGTTGCCGACTCGCGCAGGGCTACGGCATTGCTCGGCCAATGCCGGCGGACCAATTCATCGACTGGTCGCTGCGTTGGAAGGTTCAAGGTGCTTGGCTCAGCATGCAGGAAGAGGCCTTTGCCGCACTGGCGCAAGACCAAGAGACGGCGTTGCCCATCAGCAGTTATTAACGCTTCGCTCATCCAGCGGGACCGCGCGGCGGCGTTTTGGACTGTAGCGGTTTAGCCGGGCTGGCCAAGGGCGCGCAGAGACACGGGCAGGCCGCTGGCTAAGCTGTTAAAGTGCCGCGGCTTATTTTATGAATTTAAGTTTTATTTATTTAAGAAAGGTGAGGATTTTTTCATGGCTACTAACCGTTCCCGTCGTCTGCGTAAAAAACTCTGCGTTGCCGAGTTCCAGGAGCTTGGTTTTGAGCTGACCCTGAATTTTCAGGAAAACCTGGCTGAAGAGTCGATCGATGACTTCCTGGAAGCCTTCGTAGCAGACGCAATCACGGCCAACGGCATGGGTTATGTCGGCGGTGATGACTATGGCTTCGTGTGCCTGGGCAAACGTGGTTCGGTCAGTGCCGAGCAGCGCGCCCTGGTTGAAGCCTGGTTGCAAGGCCGTAGCGAACTGACAGCTTTCACTGTTAGCCCGTTGCTGGATGTCTGGTATCCAGAAAACGATATCGCCCAGGCTTGATCCTGGGGTTCAGGGCGGGCGCTAGCCGGCCCTGAACCGCTGTTTGTTAAGCTGCACCCCTCGCGTTAATACCTCGTTTATTCCCGCTGTCTCACTCGGCCGCCAGCTTGGCCAATAAGCTATTCTCGTCGACCGCATCGATCTGCTCCGGCTTGAGGAAGCGTTGCGCGTACTGGCGATAAACCCCGCTACGCACGAACAACTCAAACAGCTGGATATCCACGTGCGCGCCTTTGCACATGCCGAGCATGATGTTCAGCGATTCGGACAGGGTCTTGCCTTTTTTGTAGGGGCGGTCCACTGCCGTTAGCGCTTCAAAAATATCGGCAATCGCCATCATGCGGGCCGGCAGGCTCATGTCTTCGCGTTTCAGGCGTTTCGGGTAACCCGTGCCGTTCATTTTCTCATGGTGGCCGCCGGCGATTTCCGCGACGTTTTTCAAGTGCGGCGGGAAGGGCAGGTGGTTGAGCATACGGATGGTTTGCACGATGTGATCGTTGATGATGAAACGCTCTTCGGTGGTCAGCGTGCCACGGGCGATGCTCAGGTTGTACAGCTCGCCACGATTGAATTTGTAGTGCGGCACATCCAGCTTGAAACCCCAGGGATTGTCGGCGGGCATTTGCTCGCTGGCCGTGCGTTCAATCAAATGCTCGGGACGGTTGGCCAGCAGTGGCTCGTCCACCGGTAAGCTGAGCGCCGGGCTGCGCGCT
>Ga0156169_1292_pt2 | contig 19063 bp, 19 predicted proteins | sample RifCSPlowO2_12_FD_107822 | JGI IMG/M metagenome (GOLD analysis project Ga0156169, IMG submission 107822) | Pseudomonadales bacterium RIFCSPLOWO2_12_59_9 | reverse complement strand
CACGTAAACTCCGCTTTTTCGCCTGTTTTTGCCTTGTCTCGGCTGCCTCGCCTACGTTTTTCAACGGCCTGCTAACCGCCGGGCGACGGCCCGAAAGGTGGCTGCCATGGATGGCAAGCCACAAAAAAACCGCCCGAGGGCGGTTTTTTTATTCCGGCTTAACTTACAGGCCGGACATCTGCTTGATGGCGCCTTTCAACTCGTCGTCCGAGCAGGTGGCGCAAGTGCCTTTAGGCGGCATGGCGTTGATGCCGGCAATCGCATGCTTGAGCAAGCCATCGAGGCCGCCGGCCGCGCCAGCACGGGTCTTCCAGGCTGCGCCGTCACCGATCTTCGGTGCACCCAGAACGCCAGCGGTGTGGCAAGCGCCGCAGTATTTGGCCACAACTTCGGCGCCAGTCAGCGCCGGGCCGGCAGCAGCAACTGCAACGGCACCAACGCCTTTGCACTCTTCACCAGTAATGCAAACCTGGCCAACCGGTTTGATCCGCTCAACGATGGCGTCATCTTTTTTCTGCAACGCATCAGCAGCAAAAGCCGGCGCACTTACTGCCAACAGAGCCAAAACAGCAACTTGTGCAGTCAGAATTTTTTTAATCAGATTCACGCGTACACCCTCATCGTGGCTAGTCAGGCCCGCGACCACGGTATGCGCGAGCTTGAGCAGTATAGCGATAAGCCCTGCGCGCCGAAACAACCCAAAGTGTCGCAGGGTTATTTCGCTGGCAGCGGCTCGAAAAAAGTAAAACCGACCCAAGATCGTTGCGAGCGCAGCTCAGGCTAGGCGCAGTCGATAGTCAGCCGGGGTTAGAAGTTAGCCGGAGTAGTGGCGCTGATCAGCCGCGCAGGCTGGTCGAACGGATTGCGAAAGCGATGGGGCTTGCTGCTCTCGAAGTAGTAGCTGTCGCCCGGCTCGAGGATAAACACCTCGCTGCCCACCGTCAGTTCTAGCCGGCCTTCAACCAAGACACCGGCTTCTTCACCGATATGGTTAAGCATCTCGGCACCGGTATCGGACGCTGGCGGATAGGTTTCATCGAGAAACGACAAGGCCCGCACCTGATGGCCCTTGCCGACCAGTTTCATGCTCACCGCACCGCTGGACAACTCCAGCAACTCGTCGGCTTTGTAGACGATCTGTACCGCATCATCGCCGTCTGACTCACTGGCAAAGAACTCGACCATCGACATTGGAATGCCACCGAGCACTTTCTTCAGCGAACTGATCGAGGGGCTGACGCTGTTTTTCTCGATCATCGAGATAGTGCTATTGGTAACCCCTGCCCGTTTGGCGAGTTCACGCTGGGAAAGGCCCTTGAGCTTGCGAATGGTCTGCAGTCGAATACCGACGTCCAATGTTGGAGTACCTCTATAGCGGGAGCGAAAAGTGCCGCTATCATGGCAACAGTGTTCAGTATTTACAACACTTCAGATGCGGATTCCGCTCGGCTGCCGATTAACGCCCGGAATAGACGCGCGGCACCCGGCGCAGATTGCAAAAAAGCTGATAAGGAATGGTCTGCGCCCGTGCCGCCACCTCGCTGGCGAGCACTTGTTTGCCCCACAACTCGACCCGGCTGCCGAGCCTGGCGGCGGGTAAATCGGTCAAATCGACGCAGAGCATGTCCATCGACACCCGGCCGATCAGGCGCCCAGACTGGCCGTCAATACTGACCGGCGTGCCGGTCGGCGCATGCCGTGGGTAACCGTCGGCATAGCCCATGGCGACCACCCCGACCCGGCTCGGCCGCTCGGTGACGAAGTTGCCGGCATAACCGACCGGCTCGCCAGCGGCCAGCTCACGCACGCTGATGATTTTCGATTCCAGGGTCATCACCGGCTGCAGTTGCGCGGCCAAGGCTTGCGGCTCGCCGAACGGGGTGGCGCCGTAGAGCATGATGCCGGGGCGCACCCAATCACTGGCCGGCTCGGCCGACGCCACCTGGGGCCAACCAAGAATGGCCGGTGAATTGCGCAGGCTGATCTCGCCGGCCAAGCCTTCCCGCGCGGCATTGAACAGCGCCAACTGCTCGGCGGTGCGCGGGCAATCGAGCTCATCGGCACGGGCAAAATGGCTCATCAAGACGATTTTACCGACCTGGCCGCAGGCCTGCAGACGCCGATAGGCCGCCTGATAGTCGACAGGCGAAAGGCCGACCCGGTGCATGCCCGAGTCGAGTTTCAGCCACACCGTCAACGGCCGGCGCAGCCGCGCGCGCTCAATCGCCTCGACCTGCCACAGCGAATGCACCACGCACCAGAACTCATGCTGGTCGATCAGCTCAAGCTCGGCCGCTTCAAAAAAGCCTTCCAGCAACAGGATAGGTTTAGCGATGGCGCCGTAACGCAGCTCCAGCGCTTCCTCGATGCAGGCCACGGCAAAGCCGTCGGCCTCGGCCGCCAACGCCTGGGCGCAGGGCAAGGCGCCATGCCCATAGGCATCGGCCTTGACCACCGCCAGGGCTTTGCTGCCACTGGCGCTGCGGGCCAGTTGATAGTTGTGACGCAAGGCTTGCAGATCAATTAACGCGCGAGCGGGACGCATGGGGATGGACTTCTATCGGATTAATAAATGATGTCGGGCATATGGCAATAACATGGACGTAGGGCGGACTCATGAGCGCAGCGAAGAGGCCACCAATGTCAAGCAAGCTTATTTCAACGCCGCAATCACCGACAGCTCAACCAGAATTTCCGGCTCGCACAGCGGCGCCTGCACGGTGGCGCGGGCCGGGGCGGTGCCTTGTGGCAACCACTGGTCCCACACCTCATTCATGCCGGCAAAGTCCGCTTCGATGTCCTTCAAATAGATGGTCACCGAAAGAATCTGGGTCTTGTCGCTACCGGCTTCATGCAGCAGCTGCTCGATGCTGGCCAGGGTTTCGCGGGTTTGCTGGGCAATGCCAGCGCCCATGTCCTCGCCGACCTGACCGGCCAGGTAGACGGTGCCGTTATGCACCACCACCTGACTCATACGTTGATTAGTGTGCAGGCGCTGGATGGGCATGTTTTGAACTCTCGACTGGGGTGCTGTAACGGGAAATATCCAAACCACTGGCGCTGATTTGCGGGCGTTTATTGGCGATCAAATCTGCCAGCAAACGTCCCGAACCGCAGGCCATGGTCCAGCCTAGGGTGCCGTGCCCGGTGTTCAAGAACAAGTTGCGCAGCTTGGTGGCCCCGACTATCGGCGTGCCATCCGGGGTGGCCGGACGTAGGCCGGTCCAGAACTCCGCGCGTTGCAGGTCGCCGCCTCGCGGGTAGAGGTCGCCGACGATCATCTCCAGGGTTTCCCGGCGACGGGGATTGAGCGACAGGTCGAAGCCGGCGATTTCCGCCATGCCGCCGACGCGGATGCGCTGGTCGAAACGGGTGATGGCGACCTTGTAGGTCTCATCGAGAATAGTCGACATCGGTGCCATGGCTGGATTGGTGATAGGCACCGTCAGCGAGTAACCCTTCAGCGGATAAACCGGCGCCTTGATGCCCAGCGGTTTGAGCAGTTGCGGGCTGTAGCTGCCCAGCGCCAACACATACTGATCGGCCACTTCCAGCTTGCCATCGATATACACGCCATTGATCCGGTCGCCGGCAAAATCCAGCCGTTCGATGTTCTGCCCGAAGCGGAACTCCACCCCTAGATCCGCGGCCATCTGCGCCAGCTTGGTGGTGAACATCTGACAGTCGCCGGTTTGGTCATTGGGCAGGCGCAGGGCGCCGGCCAACTTATGGGTCACGGCCGCCAAGGCCGGCTCGACGCGGGCAATACCGGCGCGGTCGAGCAATTCATAGGGCACGCCGGATTGCTGCAATACGGCGATGTCTTTGGCCGCGCCGTCCAGCTGCGCCTGGGTGCGGAACAGCTGGGTGGTGCCCAGAGTGCGGCCCTCGTAGCTGATGCCGGTCTCGGCGCGCAGCTCATCCAGGCAATCACGGCTGTACTCGGACAACCGCAGCATGCGCTCCTTGTTCACCGCGTAACGGCTGGCGGTGCAGTTGCGCAGCATTTGCGCCATCCACAGGTACTGGTCGAGGTCACCGGTGGCCTTGATCGCCAGCGGCGCATGCTTTTGCAGCAGCCACTTGATGGCTTTCAGCGGCACACCGGGCGCGGCCCAGGGCGAGGCATAACCGGGCGAGACTTGCCCGGCGTTGGCAAAACTGGTCTCCAGCGCCGGGCCGTCCTGGCGATCGACCACCACCACTTCAAAGCCGGCCCGAGCCAGATAATAAGCACTGGCGGTACCAATCACACCGCTACCAAGCACCATGACGCGCATGTTCGTCTCCATTGCTGCGGCACGGCCGCAGGCGTTTGTTATTCTGAGCGTAGATGCTGCTCAGTATAAAAAGCCTCAAGCAGTGAAACTCACTGTTTAAACAGCTATATTCGAGGGGAAATCTCGGCAATCACCCAGTTCACGGAGGCAGATTCCCCATGCGCACCCAACACCAGAGCCGTCGCGAGCTGGACAAGATAGACCGAAATATTTTACGAGAGCTGCAAGCCGACGGTCGCCTCAGCTTTACCGACCTCGGCGAACGGGTCGGCCTGTCGACCACCCCTTGCACCGAACGGGTCCGCCGGCTGGAACGCGACGGCTTTATCCTGGGTTACTTCGCCCGCCTCAACCCGCAACAGCTGAAGGCCAACTTGCTGGTGTTTGTCGAGATCAGCCTGGATTACAAATCCGGCGATACTTTTGAGGAGTTCCGCCGCGCGGTGCTGAAGTTGCCCCACGTACTGGAATGCCATCTGGTCAGCGGCGACTTCGACTACCTGGTCAAAGCGCGCATCAACGAAATGGCCTCCTACCGCAAACTGCTCGGCGACATCCTCTTGAAGTTGCCCCATGTGCGCGAGTCGAAGAGCTATATCGTCATGGAAGAGGTGAAGGAAAGCCTGACCCTGCCGATCGCCGACTAAACCCTGGCCAACAGCGCCCACAGCTAAAGGAGAATGAGCAATGCACGACGAATTACAGGTCATAGAACTGCAACTGGGCGACGGTAAAGCGGTGGTCAAAGGCGCCCTGATCACCACCCAGTACCGCGGCACCTTGGAGGACGGCAGCGTGTTCGACTCCTCCTATGAGCGTGGCAAGCCCTTCCAGTGCGTGATCGGCACGGGCCGGGTGATCAAGGGCTGGGATCAGGGCCTGCTGGGCATGCGCGTCGGCGGCAAACGCCAACTGCGGGTGCCGGCGCACCTGGCCTATGGCGAGCGGCAAATGGGCGAGCACATCAAGCCCCATTCGAACCTGATCTTCGAGATCGAGTTGCTGGAAGTGCTGACGCGGGATGATTGAGGCTCATCAAGTAAAGCCGTAAGGCCGGTGAAACCCGCATGGCAGATGAGTAACGCGGAGTATTACGCATAAATATTAGGGTGGAATATGCGGGTTGCACCCGCCCTACAAGGCTGCGGTGAAATTATTGCTGCACCATTAAAACTTAGCCTTACGCAGTTGCGCTAACTGCTGCCGATATGGGCCGAGCAGATATTCAGGTAACCAGCGCTCATAAGCGCCCTGAAAGACCGAGAATGACTCTTGCCGGGTGACCAGTTTAGAAACATCGGCAAACACCGCGTCAGTCACCGGCCCCTTGGTACAACTCAAACGCCCTTCAAGCAATTTATCGCTGCCATCAATCTGATAAAACAACAGTTTAATAGTCGGCGCCTCATAAAATACCATTTCACTGGGATAACCAAACATATAGTCGAAACGTTTATGGCCGAGCATATTGACTAATATTTTGCTGGATTCATCCTGATAAGCCTTATGGACATTCGGCGCATCACTGGCCAGCAGCGGAGCAAGCAATCCATCGATTAAAGGCCCATAACTCCGATCACCGGCGAGGCCAATAATCAATTTTTCATCCGCCAACAATTTTTCTATGTTTATCCGGTCACTCGCAGTAATGAACTCGGCGAATTTGGCTTTATCCTCCGCACGAACCACCAGTCCGAGCGGCAGAAAATAACCATAGGGTTCAGTAAAGCGCAGGAATTTGGCTCTTTCCGGTGTATAAAAAGCACTAATCAGGCAATAGGGACCACCCATCTGCGCCGTATGCATGGCGCGCGCCCAGGGTACGGTTTTCTCGCTAAATTGGTATTGCGGCAAAGACTCCTTGAGAAACTTATACATGGCATCAATATAACCCTGATGCGCATACTCACCCTGGCTCATTGACATTGGCGGGAAATCGGCGCCCAGCCAAACAACTTCTTCAGCGCTAACCCAGGATGAAAACCACGCCAGACCTATATATAGCCACCGGCACATTTTCATCATCTATCCTCGGCAGATAAACAGCCCATATTCAGTTTAGCCAGCAATAATAATTCTCCACGCCAGAACCCAGCCTCTCAGACTAAAGGCCGGCACCGATGTCCATACCGTCGCCCTATACCAACACCTGTCGCGTGATGGCGATGTAGTGATGGATCTGCCGCTCGATCTGCGGCTCGATCATCTGTTCCGGGCGGCGGCCGTTCGGGCAGGGCATGCGCGGCGTGGTGCCGAACAGGCGGCAGATCAGCGGGCGCTCGCCGTAGACTTCGCAGCCGCTGGGGCCCAGGTGCACGCAGTTAAGCTCGCTTAATGCGGCCTCATGCTCGGCATCGGTTTTCACCGGCAGCCGCGACATTTCTTCCGAGGAGGTGGTGACCGGCCCACAGCAATCGTGACAACCCGGCACACATTCGAAGGATGGAATGCGCTCACGCAGGCGCGCGATGATTTCTCGCTTGCAACTCACTAAGGCCCAGCTCCTGTGCAGTACACCGGCATAAAGGGCGGCGTAGTCGGCACCCAGTTTAACCTAGGCAGCCACTGGCGCGGATGAGTCCCGACCAAGCAGTTTTGCCTGACAGGCAAAAAGCTTTTGCCTGAGACGGTCTTGGTCGCCCGCCGCTGGCCACCTATGCTGCGCTAAGAGTCTGTCCGGCCTGAACGCCCCCTAGCGGGAAAGCTTGGGACTGAGCGCGTTGTTTCGTTTACTAGCGGCAAACAGTCATTGGCGCTAACAGACCGTTGAAAAATGTCGCGAGCGACGGCTAGGCAAGGCGAAATCGGCCGCAACGAAGCGCAGCGTAGTAACAGCCGTAGGCTGGCCCGCAGGGCGAGCGAGGCGAGTCAAAAACGCAGTGTACGAGTGGTACATGAGCATTTGATTCGCGTTGCTCACCCCTTCGGGGCCGCGCTAAAGCGCGTTCAACGCTGCGCTTTTGTGAGGCTGATTTCAACGCCGCATAGCCGAGCGCAGCAGTTTTTCAACGGCTTGTTAAGCAGATTGCGCGAGCTAACGCCCCAGTACCCAGCCTTTCGCCGTAGGGCTGTGCCAGGTCCGACAGACTTCCATTATTCTTCTAATAAAAGCAGGATCACCGCCATGCCCGCCTCCCCTCGCCAGCCCGTGCACAGCCCGCAGCACGCGGCCTCTTACTACGCCGCCAGCGTCAAACAAGCGCACAGCTACCCGAGGCTACAAGGCGAGCTACAGGCCGATGTGTGCATTGTCGGCGGCGGTTTTTCCGGGCTGAACACCGCGATTGAGCTGGCCGAACGCGGCCTCTCGGTGGTGCTGCTGGAGGCCCACAAGATCGGCTGGGGCGCCAGCGGGCGCAACGGCGGCCAGCTGATTCGCGGCGTTGGCCATGGCCTGGAGCAGTTTGAAAACCTGGTCGGCCGCGACGGCGTGCGCGAGTTCAAGTTGATGGGGCTGGAGGCGGTGGAGATCGTCCGCAACCGGGTGGCCAAATACGCCATCGACTGCGACCTGACCTGGGGCTACTGCGACCTGGCGAATAAGCCCAGCGACTACGCAGGCTTTGCCGAAGACGCCGAAGAGTTGCGCGGCCTCGGTTACCAGCACGAACTGCGCATGGTCGCCCCCGATCAGATGCGCAGCGTGGTCGGCTCCGACCGCTATGTCGGCGGCATGATCGACATGGGCTCGGGCCATCTGCACCCGCTCAACCTGGCCCTCGGCGAAGCAGCCGCCGCCGCCAGCCTGGGCGCGCGCCTGTTTGAAGACTCAGCGGTGACCCGGATCGACTACGGCTCAGAAGTTTGCGTACACACGGCTCAGGGTCGGGTGCGAGCGAAGAGCTTGGTGCTGGCCTGCAACGCTTATCTGAATGACTTAAACGCCAGCATCGGCGGCAAGGTGCTGGCCGCCGGCAGTTATGTGATCGCCACCGAACCCTTGACGCCGGAGCTGGCGGCCAGTTTGATCCCGCAAAACATGGCGCTCTGCGACCAGCGGGTGACGGTTGATTACTATCGCTTGTCGGCCGACCGCCGCTTGCTGTTCGGCGGTGCCTGCCATTATTCGGGCCGCGATCCGGCGGACATCGCCGCCTATATGCGGCCGAAAATGCTGCAGGTGTTTCCGCAACTGGCCAAGGTCAAGATCGACTACCAATGGGGCGGCATGATCGGCATCGGCGCCAATCGGCTGCCGCAGATCGGCCGGCTGAAAGACCAGCCGAATGTGTTCTACGCCCAGGCCTATGCCGGCCACGGTCTGAACGCCACCCACCTGGCCGGTAAGCTGCTTGGCGAGGCCATCTGCCAACAACAGAGCCGTGGCTTTGAGCTGTTTGCGCAAGTGCCGCACATGACCTTCCCCGGCGGCAAACACCTGCGCTCGCCGCTGCTGGCGCTGGGCATGTTGTGGTATCGGGCCAAGGATGCGCTTGGCCTGCATTGAGGCGCGGCGCGGTTAAAGCCAACTGCGCTCCTAGAATTAACTCTCCCCTACGACCGCCGCCTCGAACGGCGGTCGGCGCCAGACCAGCAGCACAAACAGCGCCGCCCCCAGCGCCATCAACAATGGCAAGGCGTGGCCGGTTAGCCACTGACTGGCCGCGCCGGTCAGCAGCGGCCCAAACAAACAACCCAAACCCCACAACTGCGCGACATGGGCGTTGGCGCGTACCAGCGCATCGTCGCGAAAGTTCTCGCCAAGCATGATCAGCGCCAGGGTAAATAGCCCACCGGCACTGGCCCCGAACACCACCAACAGCGGCCACAGCGCCTGCCCGTGCAACAGTGGTGGAATGGCCAGGCTGGACAGCGCCAGTACCGCGCCACAGCCGGCAAACAACCAGGCGCGCGACACCCGGTCGGCCAACCAACCGATCGGCAGTTGCAACGCCGCATCGCCGATCACCACCACGCTGGCCATCAGCAAGGCATCCTGCTGGGTAAAGCCTTGCTGCAGGGCATAGATCGGCAACAGCGTTAGCACCATGCCTTCGAAGGCAGCGAACAGCGCCACCGCCCAGGCAATCGCCGGCAAGCGCTGGCAAAAGTCCAACAAACCGCGGCCCGAGACGCTGCCCGGGTTAACTTGCGGCGCTCCGGTGCGGCCGAGCAACAGCAAAGAGCCGCCGATCAGCAACGCGGTGCCGAGCCAAAAACCCTGATCACCATCGGCGCCCAAGACGCTCAACAACAAAGGCCCGGACAGCTGACTGAGCGCATAACCGGTGCCATACAGGGCCACCAGGCGACCGCGCCAGGCATCCACCGCCAGTTGATTGATCCAGCTTTCGCCGAGGATAAACACCACGGTCAGGGCCATGCCGATCAGCAAACGCAAGCCAAGCCACACCGGATAGCTCTGCACCAACGCCAACAAAGCCACCGACAGCGCGGCGCTGAGCAGGCAGCATTGCATCAAACCGGTAGTGCCGAATCTGGCCGCCAAGTGCCCGGTCATGGCGGCGCCCAGCAACACGCCAACCGCCGGGGTGCCGGCCATCACACCGATGGCGAAGCTGTCATAACCCCAACTCGCCAGCCGCAATGACACCAGTGGCAGGGTCACCCCCAGCGCCAGCCCAATGCTGATGACCGCCGCACAAACGGCAAAATAAGTCCCCCAACGCATAGCCACTCCCTTCCTTTTCGCTGGCTGTGCTGCAAAACAAAACGGCCGGGTTTCCTAGGAAACCCGGCCGCAGGTGTGGCTCGCCAGAGCCGGCTCCGCCTAAGAAGAGCGGACCTCAAACAACATTGCTCGGCCTTACCTCGACCCAACACGCCACAAGTCCAGGTCTCCGGGGCTAAGGTCAGGCCAGGCGCCCCGGAGCTTTTAAGCGCAGCGTACTGCAGTACGTGAGCATTAAAAGCGAGGACGCAACGCAGCATGGCCGACGACCCGGAGATCGCCCCAATATCGTTACAGCTTGATCCAGGTGGCTTTCAGCTCGGTGTACTTGTCGAAAGCGTGCAGCGATTTGTCGCGACCGTTGCCCGACTGCTTGAAGCCGCCGAATGGCGCGGTCATGTCGCCGCCATCGTACTGGTTGACCCACATGCTGCCGACCCGCAGCGCCTTGGCCGCCAGGTGTGCCTTGGACAGGTTGCTGGTCCAGATCGCCGCCGCCAGGCCATAGATGCTGTCGTTGGCGATCTGGATCGCTTCCTCGGTCGTGTCGAAAGTAATCACCGACAACACCGGGCCAAAGATCTCTTCCGCGGCGATGCGCATGCTGTTGTGCACCTCATCAAACACGGTCGGCTCCACATACTGGCCGCCAGTCGCTTCCAAAGTGCGCTTACCACCGCAGAGCAGCGTGGCTTTATCGGCATGCCCGGCTTCGATATAGGCCAACACGCTGTTGAGGTGCTGGTTGTCCACCAGGGCGCCGACCTTGGTGGCCGGGTCCAGGGCGTGGCCGGGTTTCCAGCCCTGCATGGCTTCCAGCAATAACGGCATAAATTGCTCTTTCACCGAACGCTCGATCAGCAAGCGCGAACCGGCGGTGCACATCTCGCCCTGGTTAAAGCAGATGGCCGCCGCGGCCGATTCGGCAGCCGCCTTCAGGCAGGGTGCATCGGCAAAGACGATATTGGCGCTCTTGCCACCGGCCTCCAGCCAGACGCGCTTCATGTTCGACTCGCCAGCGTAAATCATCAGCTGCTTGGCGATCTTGGTCGAACCGGTGAACACCAGGGTGTCGACATCCATATGCAAGGCCAGCGCTTTGCCGACGGTGTGGCCGTAGCCTGGCAGGATGTTCAGCACGCCGGCTGGAATGCCTGCTTCCAACGCTAGCTGAGCCAGGCGAATGGCGGTCAGCGGCGATTTCTCCGAAGGCTTGACGATCACCGAGTTGCCGGTGGCCAGGGCTGGGCCGAGCTTCCAGCAGGTCATGATCAGCGGGAAGTTCCACGGCACTATGGCCGCCACCACACCGATAGGTTCACGGGTGATCAGGCCCAGTTCGTCGTGCGGAGTCGCCGCCACTTCGTCGTAGATCTTGTCGACCGCCTCGCCGCTCCAGCGGATCGCCCGCGAAGCGCCCGGCACGTCGACACTCAGGGCGTCGCCAATCGGCTTGCCCATGTCGAGGGTTTCCAGCAACGCCAGTTCTTCGGCGTTGGCATCCATCAGGTTGGCGAAACGAATCATCGCCTGCTTACGCTTGACCGGCGACAGCCGTGACCAGACGCCGGATTCAAAAGTCGCGCGGGCATCGGCGACGGCCAGATTGGCATCGGCCAGGTCGCAGCTGGCCACCGGGCCCAGGGAGCGGCCATCGACCGGACTGATGCAATCGAAGGTCGCCTTGGAGGCGGCGTCGGTGTATTCACCGTGGATAAAAGCGCGGCCTTCAATTACCAAGGCTTGGGCGCGTTGCTCCCAATCGGCGCGAGTCAAAGTGGTCATGCGAACATCCTCATTACTAGTCGATGAGTGCGTCGTGCTCGACACGCGCACTGTCAAAAATTCTGCAAGGCCAGCCAACGGGCAGACATACTCGCAACCCTAAACCAGAGCACGGCTATATTCCAATATTTTTTACAAAAAAGCCGATAAATCCCTTGCTACGTTCGTTTTATCAAACATAGACTGCGCAACAACCGGCTCACAGCAGCCGATTTCGCTTGCCTTGGTGGGTAAAATGACCAGTAACAATACGCCTAAAACGCTCAATAAAAACAACAGCCTCGATCAATTCTGGATGCCTTTCACCGCCAATCGCCAGTTCAAGGCCAAGCCGCGACTACTGGAAAGCGCCCAAGGCATGTATTACACCAGCAGCGATGGCCGCCAGGTACTGGACGGCACCGCCGGCCTCTGGTGCTGCAACGCCGGCCACGGGCGCCGGGAAATCACCGAGGCAGTGAGCAAGCAAATCGCCAAGCTGGACTTTGCCCCGACCTTTCAAATGGGCCATCCGCTGCCCTTTGAGCTGGCCGAGCGCCTGGCCGAGATCGCCCCCAAGGGTCTGAATAAAGTCTTCTTCACCAACTCCGGTTCGGAGTCGGCCGACACCGCGCTGAAAATCGCCCTGGCCTACCAGCGCGCCATCGGCCAAGGCACCCGTACCCGGCTGATTGGCCGCGAGCTGGGCTATCACGGGGTCGGCTTCGGCGGCATCTCGGTCGGCGGCATGGTCAACAACCGCCGTGCATTCCCGCTGCAATTACCTGGCGTCGACCATCTGGGCCACACCCTGGATGTGCAACGCAACGCCTTCAGTAAAGGCCTGCCCGCGTTCGGCGCCGAAAAAGCCGAGGAACTGGAACGCCTGGTGGCCCTGCATGGCGCCGAGAACATTGCCGCCGTCATCGTCGAACCCATGTCCGGCTCGGCCGGGGTGATACTGCCACCTGTGGGCTATCTGCAGCGCCTGCGCGAGATCACCCAAAAGCACGGCATTCTGTTGGTTTTTGATGAAGTGATCACCGGCTTCGGTCGCGTTGGCGAGGCCTTTGCAGCGCAGCGCTGGGGTGTTACGCCGGACATCATGACCACCGCCAAGGGCCTGACTAACGGCGCCATTCCGATGGGCGCGGTATTCGTCCATGAAGACCTCTACCAAGCCTTTATGAGCGGCCCGGACAGCGCCATCGAGTTCTTCCATGGCTACACCTATTCCGGCCATCCGGTGGCTTGCGCCGCCGCCCTGGCGACGCTGGACATCTACCAGCGTGAAGAGCTGTTCCAACGCGCGATCAATCTGGAAAGTTATTGGAGCGATGCCTTGCACAGCCTGCAAGGCCTGCCGAACGTGCAAGACATTCGCACCATCGGCCTGGTCGCTGGCGTGCAACTCGCCGCCAACAACGACGGCCCGGGCAAGCGCGGCTTCAAGGTGTTCGAGCAGTGCTTCGCCGACGACTTGATGGTGCGCTGCACCGGCGACACCATCGCCATGTCGCCACCCCTGATTATTGAAAAGGCGCAAATCGACACTCTCATCGACAAGCTCGCCAACGCCATCCGCTTAGCGGTTTAAACCATTGGAGATCAGCATGAACATCGCATCCATCGTCGACTTCGCCCAGTCCAGCGCCGCGCCCGAGCACTATCGCCCCGCCCCGGAGAAAGTCCTCAAGGGTGACCCGGCGCAGAGCGTCACCAACCATTACGGCAGCCCGTGCGGGCAGTTCAACGTCGGTATCTGGGAGGGCGCGGCCGGCCAGTGGACCATCAGCTACACCGAGCACGAGTACTGCGAAATTTTGCAGGGCGTGTCGGTCATCCGTGACGCCGAGGGCAACGGCAAGACCGTCCGCGCCGGCGACCGTTTCGTCATCCCGGCCGGCTTCAGCGGCACCTGGGAAGTGCTGGAAGACTGCCGCAAGGTCTATGTGATCTTCGAGCAAGCCAAGGTTTAAGCCCCAACGAATCTCCATGCGTGATCTTTAGCCCGCTAACACTGCGGGCTTTTTTTGGTCTGCAATAAAGGCCGCGTCGGCACAGTGCATGACTGCAAAAGGTCAAATTTTGTGCAAAAAAAACCCGCCGGCAAAGGCGGGGTTTTTCAGCAAGGCTGATCAATTACTTGATCTTGCCTTCCTTGTAGATCACGTGCTTACGGATAGTTGGATCGAATTTTTTGATTTCGATTTTATCCGGAGTGGTGCGCTTGTTCTTGTCGGTGGTGTAGAAGTGGCCGGTACCGGCACTTGAGATCAAACGGATCAATTCGCGCATAACTAGCTCCTTAAACCTTTTCGCCGCGAGCACGCAGCTCGGACAACACTACGTCAATACCACGCTTATCGATTACACGCATGCCTTTGGCAGATACGCGCAAACGAATGAAGCGGTTTTCCGACTCAACCCAGAAACGGTGATGGTGCAGGTTCGGCAGAAAACGACGACGGGTTTTGTTGTTTGCGTGGGAAATGTTGTTCCCGCTTACCGGACCCTTGCCGGTAACTTGACAGACTCTTGACATACATCAGCCCTCTAAAACCACATGCCCAACCCGGCATGGGTTGGCCGCTTAAACTCAAAGTCATTTGGCGCTCGGCGCCACGTTTCTTCAGGGTCTTACCGGCCACACCTACAAAAGAAGGAAACCGGGACCCTATAAAAGAGCGCGCCTTTATATCAGAAGGAGCCCTATACAGCAAGAAATGCTCTGCAAAACATCCCGTGCAGCGCCCAGCAACAGCGCACAGACCGCGGATTTGCTGAACATTGCCACTCACAACCATTCGTCGAGAAAACCTCGTCCATACCCGGCCGTCAAAGCCAGCCATATTCCGCCAGCGACAAGGGTTCGCCGTCACCGACGATAAAATGATCGAGCACCCGCACATCCACCAGCGCCAAAGCCTCCTTCAGCCGCTGGGTGAGCAAGCGATCCGCTTGGCTAGGCTCAGCCACCCCCGAGGGATGATTGTGGGTAAGGATCGCCGCAGCGGCGTTATGGGCCAGGGCGCGCTTGACCACTTGCCGTGGGTAAACGCTGGCGCCGTCGATACTGCCCTGAAACAACACCTCAAAAGCCAGCACCCGGTGCTTGGCATCCAGAAACAAGCAGGCGAAGACTTCATGGGGCTCATGGCGCAAGCGCGCCTTCAGGTAATCGCGCACCGCCTGCGGGCTTTCCAGGGTGCCGTCGCGCTGCAGGCGCTCGGCCAAGTGCCGACGGGCCATCTCCAACACCGCCTGCAACTGGGCGAACTTCGCCGGGCCCAGGCCTAAACGCTGGCTAAAGGAGCCAAGATCGGCCTCCAGCAGCGTGCGCAAACTGCCGAAATCGCCCAATAGATGCCGCGCCAGATCCACCGCGCTTTGCCCTGCAACCCCGGTGCGCAAGAAAATCGCCAATAGCTCGGCATCACTCAGGGCACTGGCGCCACGCGCCAGTAATTTTTCCCGCGGCCGCTCCGCCGCTGGCCAGTCTCGAATACTCATACGCCCTCCTTGAGCCACGGCGCCACGGTCGCCGGCGCCGCTGTTCCCGCGCGGTCGCTGTGATATCGTAGCCGAACTTTTGCGCGGCGATTGGCACGCCGGGCCTCCCTGCCCGACAGGCGCCCAGTGCTCGCCCTACATCCCATCGTTTACAAGGCAGTGCTATGCAGCGGTTGTATCGGAAACGCATCGTCCTCGGCGTGGGCGGCGGCATTGCCGCCTACAAGAGCGCCGAACTGATTCGGCGCCTGCGCGAGCAAGGCGCCGAAGTGCAGGTAGTCATGACCCAGGGCGGCCAGGAGTTTATTACTCCGCTGACCCTGCAGGCGTTATCGGGCAATCCGGTGCATCTGGAACTGCTCGACCCGGCTGCCGAAGCCGCTATGGGCCACATCGAACTGGCCAAATGGGCTGATCTGGTGCTGATCGCCCCCGCCACCGCCGACCTGATGGCGCGCCTGGCGCAAGGGCTGGCCAATGACCTGCTGACCACCCTGGTGCTGGCCACCGACGCGCCGGTCGCCCTGGCCCCGGCGATGAATCAAGCCATGTGGCGCGATCCTGCGACCCAGGCCAATGCGCAAATCCTTAACAGTCGCGGCTTTCGGCTATTCGGCCCGGCAGCCGGCAGCCAAGCCTGTGGCGATGTGGGCCTGGGTCGCATGCTGGAGGCCAACGAGCTGGCTCAAGCCGCCGCCGACTGCTTTCAGCGCCGCAGCCTGACCGGCCGACGCGTGCTGATCACCGCCGGGCCAACCCAGGAAAACATCGACCCGGTGCGCTACATCACCAATCACAGCTCCGGCAAAATGGGTTTTGCCCTGGCCGAAGCGGCCGCTGAAGCCGGTGCCGAGGTAATTTTGATCAGCGGCCCGGTGCACCTGCCGACCCCCGACCGGGTCAAGCGGGTCAACGTCACCAGCGCCCGCGACATGCTCGCCGCCTGCGAAGCGGCCATGCCTTGCGACCTGCTGATCGCCGCCGCCGCCGTGGCCGACTACCGCCCGGAAGTAATCGCCAATCAGAAGATGAAAAAAGACCCCAACAGCGACGACGGCCTGCTGCTGCGACTGGTGCGCAACCCGGACATTCTCGCCACCCTGGCCGGACGCAGCGACCGCCCCTTCAGTGTCGGCTTTGCCGCCGAAACCGAGCATTTGCTGGACTACGCGGCGCGCAAGCTGAAAGACAAGAATCTGGATTTGATCGTCGCCAACGATGTCGCCAACCCCAACATTGGTTTTAATAGCGAAGAAAACGCCTGCAGCGTGATTGACCGCGAGTTACTGGAAACCCGCTTCGCGCAAACTAGCAAAGGCAAAATTGCCCGCCAGCTAGTGGCCTTTATCGCCGACCGCCTGGCTGTCCGCCCACCCGAACTCACCGAACCGAACTGAGCCAGCATGCACTCACTACAAGCCAAAATTCTTGATCCCCGCATCGGTAGCGAGTTCCCGCTGCCGCAATACGCCACCCCCGGTTCGGCCGGCCTTGACCTGCGCGCCATGCTGGCCCAAGACCTGCTGCTGGAGCCGGGGCAAACGGTATTGATCCCCACCGGCCTGTCGATTTATATCGCCGACCCAGGCCTGGCGGCGCTGATCCTGCCGCGCTCGGGGCTCGGCCATAAACACGGCATAGTGCTGGGCAACCTGGTCGGCCTGATCGACTCGGACTACCAAGGCGAGCTGCTGGTGTCCTGCTGGAATCGCGGCAGCAGTGCCTTCAACATCAGCGTTGGCGAGCGCATCGCCCAGTTGATTCTGGTGCCCGTGGTGCAAGCGCACTTTGAACTGGTCAGCGAGTTCGACCAAAGCCAGCGCGGCGCCGGTGGCTTTGGCCATTCGGGCAGCAACTAATCGCCAGTGGATGAATGACCGGGGAGACGCTCTGTGAAATTGTTCAAGCGCAGCGCCAAGGACACGCTCGACCCTAGCAGCCCGGCGCAACTGCCGCCCGCCGCTAAACCGCGTAACGGCGCCGACCTTAAAGCCTTGCTGCCCGGCAGCATTGCCGCGGTGGCGGGGTTATTGGCCGCCGCAGTAATGCTCTGGTATGCACTTTTTTACACCGCGCAAACCCAGCAACAAAGCGAGCTCAGCCGCGCTTGGGGCGACAGCCAGTCGGCCGCCCTGCAACAAGCGGTGAAACAACTGAGTGCCCAGACCCTGGCGGCCGCTAGCAACCCACAACTGGTTTTCGCCCTGCAAAGCCTGAACAACGATGAGGTTCGCGCGGCTGAGCGCAACCTCGGCTACTGGCACGGCGTGGTTGACGCGCAATTGAATGCCCGCGGCCAAGCCGTGCAAGATAGCAATCGCGCCGCGCCGATGAACTTTGCCGCACTCGACATGCTGCGCCGCGCCGAAGCCGGGCAAATACCGGCACCGGAAGCTTACAAAATCGGGCAGCGCTGGCTGGTCTATAGCGCCGCACCACTGCGCCTCAGCGAAAACACCCCACCAGAAGGCACTTTGCTGCTGGTGGTCGACTTGCAGAGCCTGCTCGGCACCTTGCCCGTGCTGGCCGCCGAGATTGGTCAACTGCAGCTATCCCAACAGTTTGGCAATGCCCCGGCGCAACTGCTCGAACAACGCGGCCAGGCGGCCGACGTCAGCCCACAGAGCCTGGTCAGCGGCAACCCCAACTGGAAACTCAGCTTCACCCCCGGCACCGCCCTGACCCAACTGATCTTTCCGCCGCAGTTGCTGCTGCTGGCCGGTCTGCTGGCACTGGCGGGCGCATTACTCGGTCTCTATCTGACGCAGAGCGAGCTGCAACACCGCTTGCGTGCCGACGTGGCGCAGCTAACCCAGCTGGTCAATGAACTCGCTGCCGGTAAAGCCGTCAAAGCTTTCAGCCTCAGTCTGCCGTTACTCGACGCACTCGCCAAGCTGCTGGCGCGCATGTCCCAACGCAAACGCGAGGCTCCCGCCAGCCCTGACCCGGCAATCTCTTTGGCCCGCCCCGACGCGCGCAGCGAACCATTTAGCAATGCTGCCGATGACCTGACTGATCCGCTGTTTCAAGACACTGACATTCTCGATATCGATATTCTTGATGAAGACCAAGACCTTCTTGGTCTGGAGCAAATGCCCGCAATGAATTTCAATCAAAAAGCAGCACCCCAACTGGATGCCAACATCTTTCGCGCCTATGACATTCGCGGCGTGGTGGGCGACAGCTTGACCCCCGAGGCGGCCTACTGGATTGGCCGCGCGATTGGCTCCGAGAGCCTGGCCCAAGGCGAACCCAATGTGTCGGTGGGCCGCGATGGCCGGCTGTCCGGCCCGCTGCTGGTCGAACAGCTGATTCAAGGCCTGCTCGATTGCGGCTGCCAGGTCAGCGATGTCGGCATGGTGCCGACCCCCGTGCTCTATTACGCCGCCAATATTCTCGCCGGCAAGTCCGGGGTGATGCTCACCGGCAGCCATAACCCACCGGATTACAACGGCTTCAAAATCGTCATCGCCGGCGACACCCTGGCCAATGAGCAGATCCAGGCACTGCGCTTGCGCATCGAAACCAACGACCTGGCCAGCGGAGTTGGCAACTGCGAACAGATCGACGTGCTGGAGCGCTACTTCAAGCAAATCCGCGATGACATCGCCATGGCCAAGCCGATGCGCGTGGTGGTCGACTGTGGCAACGGCGTCGCGGGGGTGATTGCCCCGCAACTGCTCGAAGCCCTCGGCTGCACAGTGATTCCCTTATTTTGCGAGGTCGATGGCAACTTCCCCAATCACCATCCCGATCCGGGCAAGCCGGAGAACCTGGTCGACTTGATCGCCAAGGTGAAGTCCGAGAAAGCCGACCTGGGCCTGGCCTTCGACGGCGATGGCGACCGCGTCGGCGTGGTCACCAACACCGGCAC
>Ga0156169_1053_pt1 | contig 25757 bp, 21 predicted proteins | sample RifCSPlowO2_12_FD_107822 | JGI IMG/M metagenome (GOLD analysis project Ga0156169, IMG submission 107822) | Pseudomonadales bacterium RIFCSPLOWO2_12_59_9 | reverse complement strand
CATCTGACCGTAAACCAGTGCCACTTTGTCCAGAACGTTGGAGTCCTTCATCTCGTGGTAGAAGTCGTTACCCTCACGAGTACGCTCACCCACACCAGCGAACACGGAATAACCGCTGTGCTCGATGGCGATGTTACGGATCAGTTCCATCATGTTTACGGTTTTGCCTACACCGGCACCACCGAACAGACCAACCTTACCGCCTTTGGCGAACGGGCAGATCAGGTCGATAACCTTGATGCCAGTTTCCAACAGGTCGTTGCCGCCGGCTTGTTCAGCGAAAGTTGGCGCAGGACGGTGAATGCCCCAACGCTCTTCTTCGCCAATCGGGCCAGCTTCGTCGATTGGGTTGCCCAGTACGTCCATGATCCGGCCCAGGGTCGCTTTACCGACCGGTACGGAGATGGCTGCGCCAGTGTTTGCAACGTCCAGACCGCGCTTCAAGCCTTCGGTCGAACCCATTGCAATGGTACGTACCACGCCGTCGCCCAGCTGTTGCTGAACTTCGAGGGTGGTTTCGGCGCCTTGAACTTTCAGGGCGTCATAAATGCTCGGAACCTGATCGCGCGGAAATTCCACGTCGATCACGGCGCCGATGATTTGAACGATACGTCCGCTACTCATAGCTGGTTCCTCTAAATTAGACCGCGGCTGCGCCGCCGACGATTTCCGAGATCTCTTGGGTGATCGCAGCCTGACGCGCCTTGTTGTAGATCAGCTGCAAATCGCTGATCAGGTCACCGGCGTTATCAGTAGCGTTCTTCATCGCAATCATCCGCGCTGCTTGTTCAGCGGCGTTGTTCTCGATCACCGCCTGGTACACCTGCGACTCCACGTAGCGAACCATCAAGCCGTCCAGCAGCTGTTTGGCGTCGGGTTCGTAGAGATAGTCCCAGTGATGCTTGAGTTCTTGATCAGCGGTAGCTACCAACGGAATCAACTGCTCAACTGTTGGTTGCTGCGTCATGGTGTTAACAAACTTGTTGGAGACTACCGAAAGACGATCAATACGACCCTCTAAGTAAGCATCCAGCATCACCTTGACACTACCGATCAGATCATTGATCGACGGTTCTTCACCAAGTTGGCTGATAGCTGCAACGACGTTACCGCCGTAGTTGCGGAAAAATGCCGCACCTTTGCTACCGACCACGCAGAGATCAATCTCCACGCCTTGTTCGCGGTTTACCGCCATGTCACGGACCAATGCCTTGAACAGGTTGGTGTTCAAGCCACCACACAGACCACGGTCACTGCTCACCACCACATAACCAACCCGCTTTACGGCGCGTTCGATCATGAAGCTATGGCGATATTCCGGGTTTGCGTTAGCCAAGTGACCAATCACCTGACGAATCCGCTCAGCATAGGGACGGCCAGCAGCCATGCGCATTTGTGCCTTGCGCATCTTGCTGACAGCCACCTTTTCCATGGCGCTGGTGATCTTTTGCGTGCTTTTGATGCTCGCAATTTTACTGCGAATCTCTTTTGCGCCTGCCATGTAACACCTATCGGTTTAGCAGGCGGAGGTCTTGCGACCCCCGCTGCGGCTTACCAGGTTTGGGTGGCCTTGAACTTCTCGATACCGGCTTTCATGCCAGCGTCGATTTCGTCATTGAAGTCACCCTTCACGTTGATCTTCGCCATCAAATCGGCGAGATCGCGGTTGAAATAACCAATCAAGGCCTGCTCGAAGCTGCCGATCTTGGTGATTTCGATATCCACCAGGAAGCCACGTTCTGCGGCGTACAGGGACAACGACATGTCAGCGATCGACATCGGCGCGTATTGCTTCTGCTTCATCAGCTCGGTAACGCGCTGACCATGCTCAAGCTGCTTACGAGTGGCTTCGTCCAGGTCAGAGGCGAACTGGGCGAAAGCCGCCAATTCACGGTACTGAGCCAGAGCGGTACGGATACCACCGGAAAGCTTCTTGATAATCTTGGTCTGCGCAGCACCACCAACACGCGATACCGAAACACCAGCGTTCACCGCCGGACGAATACCGGAGTTGAACATCGCCGATTCCAGGAAGATCTGACCGTCGGTGATCGAAATCACGTTGGTCGGAACGAACGCGGAAACGTCGCCAGCTTGCGTTTCGATGATCGGCAATGCGGTCAAGGAACCGGTTTTACCAGTCACAGCGCCGTTGGTGAACTTCTCAACGTACTCTTCGGATACACGCGATGCGCGCTCCAATAGACGGCTGTGGAGATAGAACACGTCGCCTGGGTAAGCTTCACGGCCTGGTGGACGGCGCAGCAGCAGGGAAATCTGGCGGTAAGCCACTGCTTGCTTGGACAGATCGTCATAAACGATCAGCGCGTCTTCACCGCGGTCACGGAAGTACTCGCCCATGGTGCAACCGGCGTACGGTGCAATAAATTGCAGCGCAGCAGATTCGGAAGCACTGGCGGCAACGATGATGGTGTTAGCCAACGCGCCGTTTTCTTCGAGCTTGCGCACTACGTTAGCGATGGTCGATTGCTTCTGACCAATGGCTACATAAACGCAAAAAATCCCGCTGTTCTTCTGGTTGATGATCGCATCGATCGCCAGAGCGGTTTTACCGATCTGACGGTCGCCAATGATCAATTCACGCTGACCACGGCCAACCGGGATCATGGCATCGACGGCCTTGTAACCTGTTTGCACAGGTTGGTCGACCGACTTACGCCAGATCACGCCCGGAGCAACCTTCTCAACCGCGTCAGTAGCGACGTTGTTCAGAGGGCCTTTACCGTCGACAGGGTTACCTAGAGCATCGACTACGCGACCCAGCAGTTCCGGACCAACCGGTACTTCTAGAACACGGCCGGTGCACTTGGCACTCATGCCTTCAGCCAGCGACTGGTAAGCACCTAGAACCACGGCGCCGACAGAGTCGCGCTCAAGGTTCATGGCCATACCGTAGACGCCACCCGGGAACTCGATCATTTCGCCGTACATTACGTCGGCGAGACCGTGAATCCGCACAATACCGTCAGATACGCTGACGATAGTGCCTTCGTTGCGGGCTTGGGAACTTACATCGAGTTTCTCGATGCGAGCCTTGATGATTTCACTTATTTCGGAAGGATTGAGTTGCTGCATTGCTCTGCTGCCCCTTCAAACTCAAGATTTCAATGCTTCGGCCAATTTCGCGAGTTTGCCGCGAACTGAGCCATCGATAACCAAGTCGCCGGCGCGGATTACGACACCACCTATCAGGCTGGTATCCTCCGCAGCGTGCAGACGCACTTCACGACCGAGTCGTGCACTGAGAACCTTGGCGAGTTTGTCTTGCTGTTCATCGTTCAATGCAAAGGCACTGGTAACGTCCACATCTACCGAACGTTCTTGCTCTGCTTTATACAGATCGAACAATGCGGCGATTTCCGGCAACAACTCCAAACGGTTGTTTTCCGAAACGATGGTTAGGAAGTTACGCACCTGAGCGTTGAACTTGTCACCACACACCTCAATAAAGGTGGTGGCCTTATCTGTACTCGTCAAACGCGGTGCTTTGAGTACGCGCTGAACCGTGGCGTCTTGCGACACCGCGCCAGCCAAACCAAGCAGCTCAGACCATTGGGTCAATTGCTGATTGGCTTGAGCGTACTCAAAAGCAGCTTTAGCGTAAGGTCGGGCCAACGTGGTCAATTCTGCCATGATAGCCCTCGCTTAAATTTCGGCTGCCAGTTTCGCAACTAGCTCCGCATGAGCGTTTTGGTCGATAGTCGCGCTCAGAATCTTCTCAGCACCGCTGACTGCCAGGCTACCCAATTGGGCGCGCAAGGCGTCTTTGACACCGTTAAGTTCCTGCTCGATTTCGGCCTGAGCCTGAGCCTTCACACGTTCAGCTTCAACGCGAGCCTGATCACGGGCTTCGTCTACTAACTGAGTGCCGCGTTTCTTGGCTTGCTCGATGATTTCAGCTGCCTGCGTTTTTGCTTCGCGCAGTTGCTGGCCAACTTTTTCATGGGCCAGTTCCAGATCGCGAGTAGCGCGGCTGGCAGCGTCAAGACCATCGGCGATCTTCTTTTGCCGTTCACGCATTGCTGTAATGACCGGAGGCCATACAAACTTCATGCAGAACATGACAAAGATGAAGAACGCAACGGACTGACCAATCAGGGTTGCATTAATGTTCACGCCAACACCTCACTCGTTCGTTGTCAGTAACTCTCAAAACGAGATTTACTGGGTAACTTGTGCCAAGAACGGGTTAGCAAAGGTGAAGAACAATGCGATACCAACACCGATCATGGTTACGGCGTCGAGCAGACCGGCAACGATGAACATTTTAACTTGCAGCATTGGAACCATTTCTGGTTGACGCGCGGCGCCTTCCAAGAACTTGCCACCCAACAGGCCAAAGCCAATAGCGGTACCCAAGGCACCCAGGCCAATCAGCAGTGCAACGGCGATCGCGGTTAGACCAACTACAGTTTCCATCTTTCCTCCCGACTTTTTACGTCGTATTGGTTAAAGGTTTTGATAAAGCGGTAAAACGGTGCAGCAAATTCAGTCTCTCGACCCTTGCGGGCCCCTCTCCCAAGGAGAGGTCATTAACGGCGTCAGACGCTATTAATGGTTATCTTCGTGAGCCATGGCCAAGTAAACGATGGTCAGCATCATGAAGATGAACGCTTGCAGGGTGATGATCAGGATGTGGAACACTGCCCACGCCCATTGCAGCACTACGCCCAGGCCACTCAGCCAAAGCAAGCCACTGCCGAACATCACCGCAATCAGGATAAACACCAGCTCGCCGGCATACATGTTGCCGAACAGACGCAGAGCCAGCGAAATAGGCTTGGCAACCAGGGTCACAAACTCAAGCAGGAAGTTTACCGGGATCAACAGAATCTTCATCGCCAGGTTATTACTGCTGAATGGATGCAGGGTGAGTTCGCCGATGAAACCGCCGATACCCTTGACCTTGATGCTGTAGAAAATGATCAGTGCAAACACCGACAGGGCCATGCCCAAGGTCGCGTTTGGATCTGTGGTTGGCACGGCACGGAAGAACATGTGCTTGTCGCCAGTAACCCAAGCAGCCAGCTGTGGAATCCAGTCAACTGGCACCAGATCGATGGCGTTCATCATGAAGATCCAGACAAAAATCGTCAGGGCCAGCGGTGCGATCAGTGGGTTGCGGGCATGGAAGGTGTCTTTGACGCTGCCGTCAACGAAATCGACCATCACCTCGACAAAGTTTTGCAGCGCGCCCGGTTGACCCGAGGTGGCTTTCCTTGCCGCGAGGCGGAAAAGAACAATAAAGATCAGACCAACTGCAACAGACCAGCCGAGGGTATCGACGTGGAATGCCCAAAAGCCCATTTCTTTTGCTTGTGCGGCGGTGTGGGCGAAGCCCCAATCACCACTGGCCAGACGCCCGAAAGTCAGGTTCTGTAAGTGATGCTGGATATAGCCCGAAGCGGTTTCTGCTGCCATGGTTGCCTCAAACGCTCTAAGGTCTCGAATGTTTTGCTCTGATCAACAAGGGTGAAAACCAGCCGACCGACTGGGTCAGCACAAACACGCCAAAAACAGCCAGCGCACTCAGTGGTTTTACCCCTGCAAACGTCAGTGCAAAGAGCACTGCCGTCAGAATTAACTTGCCCGCTTCACCGGCATAAAAAGACCGGATGATCGCCTGGGCCGCCCGCGCTCCGCTAAAGCGAAACGCCTTGTAGGCGAAATACAGATTCGGGAGCCAGGCAATCAAGCCCCCGCACAAAGCTGAATAACTTTCTACTGCGCCACGCCAGCCGAACAACGTGGCAGCAGCTAACAGTAGTACAACTAACTGAGTCAGCAAGACCGGAAACACCGGTAACTTATGAAATGCGCTGCGGTGTGACGTACGCGCATTCATCTTGCCTACCTCTGGCGTCGGCCGCCTTAACTCAAAAAACTTGGCATATTTTGTGCCGACAAAAAGCGCGCGAATTATAGGGTCCGAGGCTTTTGGGTTCAACCTCTAGCAGGGGATTTCCGACCATACGTCGCCACCCCAAGTGATTCAACGTATGTGTGCCAGAACACCCTGTAATTCATCCAATGAACTGTACTTGATCACCAGCTGACCACGGCCTTTCTGGCCATGCTTAATCTGCACTGCAGCCCCCAGTTTCTCGGCCAGACGCTGTTCTAAGCGACTGATATCCGGGTCTATTTTTGCCTCAACCGGCGGCTGCTCTTTAGTGTTCAACCACTGGCGTACCAGGGCCTCGGTTTGCCGTACGGTCAGCCCCCGTGCGACAACGTGTCGCGCCCCTTCAACCTGTTGCGCCGCCGGTAAACCGAGCAAGGCACGGGCATGGCCCATCTCTAGGTCTCCGTGGGACAGCAGGGTTTTGATCTCTTCGGGCAGGGCGATCAAACGCAGCAAATTGGTGATGGTGACCCGGGACTTACCAACCGCCTCAGCGACCTGTTGCTGGGTCAGCTGAAACTCTTGCTGCAAACGCTGCAAAGCCACCGCTTCTTCGATCGGGTTGAGGTCTTCACGCTGGATGTTCTCGATCAAGGCCATGGCTATCGCGGCTTGATCTGGTACTTCGCGGACCATCGCCGGGATAGTCTCAAGTCCAGCTTGCTGACTGGCACGCCAGCGCCGCTCACCGGCAATAATTTCGAAACGGCCATTGGCAATCGGCCGGACCACAATCGGCTGCATGACCCCTTGGGCTTTGATCGATTGGGCTAACTCTTCCAATGCTGCCGGGTCCATGTCGCGGCGCGGCTGGTATTTACCGCGCTGGACCAAGTCCAACGGCAGGTACTGAAACTCTCGGCTGTCGGCCTTTAGTGCCTGCTCTTCCAGACTCGCGACACTGGTGCTCCCCAACAGGGCATCCAAGCCTCGTCCTAGACCTCGTTTTTTCACGGCCATGCGAATTCCTTAGACGGTTGCGGGTTTAGCGCTGGCACGCTGGCGACGAACCAGCTCGCCAGCCAGGGCCAAATAGGCGATAGCACCACGCGACTGCTTGTCGTAGACCAATGCCGGCATGCCGAAGCTGGGGGCTTCAGCCAAACGCACATTGCGCGGGATAACGGTCTGATACAGCTGATCGGCGAAATGCTCTTTCAGCTGGTTGGAAACATCGTTGGTCAGGCTAATGCGCGGATCGTACATGGTCCGCAACAAGCCCTCGATCTTCAGCGTCGGGTTGAGCAGCGCGGTAATCCGCTGCACGGTGTTGACCAGATCCGACAAGCCCTCCAGCGCGTAATACTCGCACTGCATGGGGATGATCACCCCATCGGCCGCCACCAAGGCATTCACCGTCAACATGCTCAGGGCCGGTGGACAATCGATCAGGATGTAGTCGTAATTGTCGCGGATCGGCGCCAGAGCGTTACGCAGCCGACTTTCCTTCATATTCATTTCCAGCAAGCCGACTTCAGCTGCGGTCAGGTCACGGTTGGCCGGCAGCAACTTGTAGCCGCCGTGCTCCGAGACCTGCATGGCATCGGCGATGGTGCACTCACCGATCAGCACATCGTAAATCGAGTGCTCCAGCCCATGCTTGTCGATACCACTGCCCATGGTGGCGTTGCCTTGTGGGTCAAGGTCAATCAGCAAGACACGGCGCTTGGTTGCCACCAAGGAGGCGGCCAAGTTGATGCAGGTGGTGGTCTTGCCGACCCCGCCCTTCTGATTGGCGATTGCAAATACCTTAGCCATGGCTGCCTGCTTCCCCGGTCATAACGTGCGGCGCAGTATCAGCAGATGACGCTGGCCTTGGCAACCTGGAACCGCCAGGGCGTGTTCACCCTGCAGACTGAAATCGCTGGGCAGAGCTTGCAATTCATCGCTCGGATGCAAACCCTTCATCGCCAGCCACTGGCTGTGCTGGTTACCCAGATGACGGGTCCAGTTGGCAAAATCGGCCAGGCTGCTGAATGCCCGGGAAACGATGCCGGCAAACGGCTGTTCTGGCTGCAAGGCTTCAACCCGCGCGTTGATCACCTGAACATTTGCGAGTTTGAGCTCGAGTTTTACCTGGGTCAGGAAGCGGGTTTTCTTGCCGTTACTGTCGAGCAAAGTGAACTGCTTGTCGGGGAACACAATCGCCAGTGGAATGCCCGGCATGCCGCCGCCACTGCCCACATCCAGCCAGCTATCGCCGTCGATAAAGGGCACCAGGCTCAGGCTGTCGAGCAAATGCCGGGACACCATCTCATCGGGGTTACGCACCGCGGTCAGGTTGTAGGCCTTGTTCCACTTGATCAGCAACGCCAGATACGCCAACAACTGGCTGTGCTGCAGCGGGCTTAGGCTGACACCGAGCTGGATTGCACCTTGAGTGAGTTCATCGGCGTGCTGCGGGGTGACCGAAGACATCAGGAACTCTGCTCCAACTGCCGGCCTGCGCCGCGTTTTTTAAGATGAATCAGCAACAGCGAAATCGCCGCAGGGGTAACACCGGGGATTCTTGAAGCCTGACCCAGGGTTTGCGGACGGGTCTGGCTGAGCTTGTGTTGAATCTCTTTCGACAACCCGGAAATTCCGACGTAGTCGAGGTCCTCCGGCAGCGCGGTGTTTTCACTGGCGCGCAAGCGGGCAATTTCATCCTGCTGACGATCGATATAACCGGCGTACTTGGTCTTGATCTCCACCTGCTCGGCCACCTGTGGGTCGAGTGCCGGGCTGCCGGTAACTTCGCTGAGGCCTGGATAATCGATTTCCGGCCGGGTCAGCAGGTTGAGCAAATTGTATTCGTGGGTCAGCGGCGTGCCGAAGCGTTCGGCAATCGCATCGCCCTCAGGCGTGCCGGGGCGCACCCAGGTACTTTTCAGCCGCTGCTCTTCCAGCTCAATCGCTTCGCGTTTGCTGCAGAAGGCCGCCCAGCGCGCGTCATCGACCAAGCCCAATTCGCGGCCTTTCTCGGTCAGGCGCAAGTCGGCGTTGTCTTCACGCAGGATCAAGCGGTATTCGGCCCGCGAGGTGAACATCCGGTACGGTTCCTGGGTACCCAGGGTAATCAGGTCGTCGACCAGTACGCCAATGTAGGCCTCGTCGCGACGCGGACACCAGCTGTCCTTGCCCTGCGCCCGCAGTGCCGCATTGGCACCGGCGAGCAAACCCTGGGCCGCCGCCTCTTCGTAACCTGTGGTGCCGTTGATTTGCCCGGCAAAGAATAAACCGCCGATGACCTTGGTTTCCAGGCTGTACTTCAGATCCCGCGGGTCGAAGTAATCGTACTCAATGGCATAACCCGGGCGGACGATATGGGCGTTTTCCATGCCGACTATCGAGCGAACCAGCTGCAACTGCACATCGAAAGGCAGGGAAGTGGAAATGCCGTTCGGGTACAGCTCGTGGGTGGTCAGGCCTTCGGGTTCGATAAACACCTGGTGGCTGTCTTTGTCGGCAAAGCGATGGATCTTGTCTTCGATCGACGGGCAGTAACGCGGGCCAATACCTTCGATCACGCCCGAGTACATCGGCGAGCGATCGAGATTGGCGGCGATGATCTCGTGGGTGCGGGCATTGGTGTGGGTGATCCAGCAACTCACTTGGCGCGGATGCTGCTCTTTCGAACCGAGGAAGGACATCACCGGAATCGGCGTATCACCCGGTTGCTCGGTCATCTTTGAAAAATCCACCGAACGGCCGTCGATGCGCGGCGGCGTACCGGTCTTTAAGCGACCCACCCGCAGGGGTAATTCCCGCAGCCGTTGCGCCAAGGCAATCGACGGTGGATCACCGGCGCGCCCACCGGAGTAGTTCTGCATGCCGATGTGGATAAGTCCACCGAGGAAGGTACCTGTGGTCAGTACGACTGAGCCTGCGTAGATGCGCAGCCCCATCTGGGTGACCACGCCCTTGACCTCGGCATTCTCGACAATCAGGTCATCGCAGGCCTGCTGAAATATCCACAAGTTGGGCTGATTTTCGATTATTTCCCGCACCGCCGCCTTGTACAGCAAGCGATCGGCCTGGGCGCGAGTGGCCCGTACCGCTGGGCCTTTGCGACCGTTGAGGACGCGAAACTGAATACCACCGAGGTCGGTGGCGGTGGCCATGGCACCACCGAGTGCATCGATCTCTTTGACCAGATGACTCTTACCAATACCGCCAATGGCCGGGTTGCAGCTCATTTGCCCAAGGGTTTCGACGTTATGGGTCAGCAACAGGGTTTTCACCCCCATGCGGGCAGCCGCTAGCGCAGCCTCGGTGCCGGCATGGCCACCGCCGATTACGATCACATCAAAACGGGAAGGAAAATCCACCACGCACCTTGTGCCAGTTAGCAAAGAGGGCTTGTGCCGTAAGGCAAAGCTCAGAGCCGATAAGTATAGGGTCTAAGACAGTCTGAAAGAAGCCTTGTGGACAAAATGCTGCTGATCCTTGGCTGTTCGTTTCGAGCTGTTGATTAATAAAGAATATAAGAATGAATTTATTTAAATCTTTATTTTTATGTTTATAGTTACAGAGGCTGTTTTCTGTGGATAGATCTCTACAGCCCTTTAGAATCAATGGATAACAGCCTGTACAAAACTGTGCTTATGCGCCATTGAGGCTTTTGGATAAACGCCATAAGCCTGTGGATGAAATAGCCTGTTATCCACAGAGGTGGTTTTCAACAGCTTTCAAGACGTTTTATCGACTGCTTTTAAGGCCGCTTTTCCACAGAGCTTAGGGCCGCAAACGAGCTGTTTTTAGCCTTATTTCAGGCAGGCAAAAACTCGCCGCAGCGGATGAGCTGCAGCGTTATTTTGGCTTTAAGTTGGTGGCGCAGGATTTACGCCCGCGCAGATTTACCCGGTGCGGGTTATTTGCCGATGCAGAAACTGGAGAAAATCCGCCCGAGCAGATCGTCCGAGCTGAATGCCCCGGTGATCTCGCCCAGCACCTGCTGAGCCTGGCGTAAGTCTTCGGCTAGCAGCTCACCGGCACCGGCCAGGGTTAGTTGCGCATGGCCATGCTCGAGGGCTGAACTGGCCTGCTTTAAGGCATCCAGGTGGCGACGACGAGCGCTGAAGCTGCCCTCCAGGGTTTGTTCATAACCCATGCAGGCCTTCAGGTGTTCACGAAGTAAATCCAAGCCTTCGGTGGATTTAGCCGAGAGGCTGATGGTTACATGGCCATCATTACAGACCTGCATAGCCACCGCCTCATGGCTGAGATCCGCCTTGTTGCGGATCAGCGTGAGTTTGGCGGGGTCTGGTCGCTGTTGCAGAAACTCCGGCCACAAGGCAAAGGGATCGAGGGCTTCCGGTGCGGTCGCATCGACCACCAACAGCACCCGGTCGGCTTCATGGATGGCTTTAAGGGCGCGCTCGACGCCGATCTTTTCCACTTGGTCATCGGTGTCGCGCAGGCCTGCGGTATCCACCACATGCAGCGGCATGCCATCGATATGAATGTGCTCGCGCAGTACATCGCGGGTGGTGCCGGCGATAGAAGTGACTATCGCCGCCTCGCGCCCGGCCAAGGCATTCAGCAGACTGGATTTACCGGCGTTTGGCCGGCCGGCAATCACCACGGTCATGCCTTCGCGCAACAGCGCCCCTTGGCCGGCTTGTTTGATCACCCCGGTTAAATCTGCACGCACCGCATCCAGCAACTTGAGGACGTGACCGTCGGCGAGAAAATCGATCTCTTCTTCGGGGAAATCAATTGCCGCTTCCACATAGATGCGCAGGTTGATCAGGCGCTCGGTCAGTCCATGCACCCGCTTGGAAAACTCGCCCTGCAGCGAGCGCAAGGCATTGCGCGCCGCTTGTTCGGAACTGGCTTCAATCAGGTCGGCAATCGCCTCAGCTTGGGCCAGGTCGAGTTTGTCGTTGAGAAAGGCCCGCTCACTGAACTCACCGGGCCGGGCCAGTCGCGCACCCAGTTGTACACAGCGGCGCAACAGTAAATCCAGCACCACCGGGCCGCCATGACCTTGCAACTCCAGGACGTCTTCGCCAGTAAAGGAATGCGGCCCTGGAAAGTACAGCGCCAAACCTTGATCCAGCACCTGGCCATCGGCATCGTTAAACGGGCCGTAGTGGGCATACCTCGGTTTTAACTCGCGGCCACTGACGGCCAGCGCAATGCTCTGCGCTAAAGGCCCAGACACCCGCACAATGCCGACCCCACCTCGGCCCTGAGCAGTTGCTACGGCGGCAATGGTCTCGGTATTCAGGGGCATGGCGGCATTCTCTGGTGGTTTCTGGCGGCTAAATGGCAGGTAGCAAAACGCCCCACGAGGGGGCGTTTTGTTTAGCGAGTAGCAAGGTGTAAGGCTTAAACCTTGCTCGTCTCGGCTTCGATCTTGCGGGTAATGTACCACTGCTGGGCAATCGACAAGCAGTTATTGACCACCCAGTACAGCACTAGACCGGCCGGGAACCAGAGGAAGAAGAAGGTGAAGATGATTGGCATCAGCTTCATTACCTTGGCTTGCATCGGGTCCGGCGGCGTTGGGTTGAGTTGCTGCTGAATAAACATGGTGGCACCCATGATAATTGGCAACAGGAAGAACGGATCCTTGATCGACAGATCGGTTATCCACAGCAGCCAAGGGGCCTGACGCATCTCTACGCTTTCCAGCAGTACCCAATAGAGCGAAAGAAATACCGGCATCTGCACCAGGATTGGCAGACAGCCACCCAGCGGATTGATCTTCTCCTTCTTGTACAGCTCCATCATCGCTTGCGACATTTTCTGCCGGTCGTCACCAAACTGCTCTTTCAGTGCCGCCAACTTTGGCGATACGGCCCGCATGCGCGCCATGGACTTGTAGCTGGCCGCCGACAGTGGGAAGAATGCCAGCTTGATCAGGATGGTCAGACAGATAATCGACCAGCCCCAGTTGCCCAGCAGATTGTGGATATGTTCCAGCAACCAGAAAATCGGCTGAGCGATAAACCACAGCATGCCGTAGTCGATGGTTAACTCCAGGCCAGAAGACAAGACCTTGAGATTTTCCTGGATTTTTGGGCCGGCGTACAAGGTGGCGCTGGTTTCAACGCTGGCACCTGCAGGAATATTTAATGCAGGGCCAGTGAAGCCAACGATGTAATTGCCTTGGCTGTCTTTGCGGGTTTGCACCAGATTGCTGGCGTCTTTAGCCGGAATCCAGGCCGTCACGAAGTAGTGCTGCAACCAGGCAACCCAACCACCCTGCACGGTTTCCTTGAATGGGCCTTTGTCGATATCGGACATCGACACCTTGGTGTACGGCTTTGCAGCGGTCCAGAGTGCCGCGCCCAAATAGGTCGCCGAACCCGTTGCGGTGCTCGAGGATGGATCGGCGCTGGCATCACGTTTGAGCTGGGCAAACAGGTTGCCGCTCCACGCCTGACTGCTTTGGTTGTCGATGCGGTAACTCACGGCCAAGTCGTAGATACCACGCTTGAAGCTAAAGCTTTTAACGTAGTTGATCCCGGCTTCGCTGAACTTCAACTCAACCACTAATTCGTCTTGACCTTCAGCCAACTGATAGCTGGCTTGGCTCGCGCTGTACAGCGGCCGGCCATTGGCACGGGCATCCGGGCCGTTGACACCGGTCAGGCCACTTTGTGCCATGTACACATGGTTGGCTGAGTTATCAAACAGCGGAAAGGCCACATCAGGCCGATCTTGGCGCAGTGGGTATTTTGGCAGGCTGAGCTGCACAACATCGCCACCCTTAGGGTCGATGGCCAGATCAAACACATCGGTCTGTACCCTAATCAGCTTGTCACTGCTGGCGTGCACGGAGCTGATCGCTTCAACGTGTTCACTGCTGCTGGTTGGGACGTCTTCACTGGTTTTGCTGCTAGCCGGGCTGTCAGGCAAAGCTGACGAAACTTGGCTACTGGCGGCAGTTGTTGCAGGAGGCAATTGAGCCATGCCGTAGTCAGCGTTCCACTGATAAACCATCAGGTAGGACACGACTGCCAGGGCGACGATCGGGATCGAGCGATGAATTTTCATGATTACTCGGCCAGCGAAGAGGGACGGGGATGTTTAGCCAGGGGTACCGGATCGTAGCCACCGGCGTTCCACGGATGACAGCGACCAAGCCGATATGCAGTCAGCCAGCCGCCGCGGATAAAACCATGTTGTTCAATGGCTTCATACGCGTAGCAGGAACAGCTTGGATAAAATCGACAGTGATTTGCCATCATTGGGCTGATGGCAAAGCGGTAGAACTGGATCGACACGAGGGCCAGTTTACGCATTGGGACTGTCGGCAACCCCTGCTTGGCTCTTGCTTTCAGAAACAGCCGTTTCGGGTGCAGTGGTTTCAGGTACAACCTTACTGCGCGCGAGGCGTTTCCAGAGTTTGCCGAACTGCTGAGCGAGTTCAGTATTGTCCAGATCGCCAAGGCCCTTGCGCGCCACTATGACGATATCCCAACCACTCAAAGCCATCTGGCTATGACGATAGGATTCGCGAATTTGGCGTTTAAGACGATTACGTTCAACCGAGAGCTTGACGCTCTTTTTACCGATCACCAAACCCAGACGGGGATGATCAAGATCGTTGAGACGAGCAAGGAGTAGAACGTTCTTACCTGGGACCTTACCGCTGGGAGAGTCGAAGACTGCTTTAAATTGCCGGGGAGTTAGCAGACGCTTTTCCCGACAGAAGTCCCGACTCATCACCCGTACCGGGTTTATCAGACTGCCAGACGCTTACGGCCCTTGGCGCGACGACGCGACAGGACGGCACGGCCGTTCTTAGTAGCCATGCGAGCACGGAAACCGTGGGTGCGAGCGCGCTTGATTGTGCTTGGTTGGAATGTGCGTTTCATCGTGCGTATACCTGGTGGTCGACTACGGGCCGGAATGGCCCCCGTTTAAAGAGACCGGCAATTCTAGAGAAACTGTAGCCGTAGGTCAATTTCCAACCAGCTTTTTCTTAGAGGTTAATAATATAAAAAAGAAAGAGATTTTAAGAATCTTTATTTTGTTTATAACTATTACTCAGCTGTTTTTCTGTGGAAAACTAGCTACAGCCCTTTAATTGCATGGCTTTCAGCCGCTTGAAAGGGTGTCAGTAAGGCGTGGGTTGACTGTGCGTTGGCTGCGCACAAGCTGGGGATAGAAAGGCTAGTTATCAACAGCTGACTTATCAGGCTGGTTATCCCATGGGTTTTACCCCGGCTTTATGGCTTGTTATGCACAGGCCTCCTGTCAGCTTTGATGAGTTGTGCACTTTCCTCCTTTAGTAGCAGATTATTTCTGCTGGAGGCCTGCTTGTTGTGGATAACACCGGCGTAGATCGTTACAATTGCGGCTGATTTTTTGACCTTGTCGCGCTGCGACTTTAGGGGATTTACGTGTCCATGGACCTTTGGCAGCAGTGTGTCGAGCTGCTTCGCGATGAGCTGCCTGCCCAGCAATTTAATACCTGGATCCGCCCACTACAGATCGAAGCCGAAGGCGATGAGCTGCGCATCTATGCACCCAATCGATTTGTCCTCGATTGGGTCAATGAAAAGTACCTAGGCCGTCTGCTTGAGCTACTCGATGAACGTGGTAACGGCCAAGCGCCGGCACTCTCGCTATTAATAGGCAGTAAACGTAGCGCAGCGGCCGCCAGACCCGCGCCGAGCCAATCGGTAGTGTTACCGAGCGCAACTGTAGCCAGCCCTGCGCCTGCTGCTGCGCTGCCATCGACGGCGCAGATGAATGTGGTTTCGTCGGTGGACGAACCGTCGCGGGCCAGCTTCGATCCGATGCGCGGCGCCAGTGGTCAATTACCGCCCGCCCGCAGCGAGCGCACGGTGCAAGTTGAGGGCGCGCTAAAACACACCAGCTATTTGAATCGCACCTTTACGTTCGACAACTTTGTCGAAGGCAAGTCCAACCAATTGGCCCGTGCGGCGGCTTGGCAGGTCGCGGATAACCCCAAGCATGGCTACAACCCGCTGTTTCTTTATGGTGGGGTTGGTTTGGGTAAGACCCACTTGATGCACGCAGTGGGCAATCATCTATTAAAGAAGAATCCGAATGCCAAGGTGGTTTACCTGCATTCCGAGCGTTTCGTAGCTGACATGGTTAAGGCCCTGCAGCTGAATGCCATCAACGAGTTCAAGCGCTTCTACCGCTCGGTCGATGCGTTGCTGATTGATGACATTCAGTTCTTCGCCAAAAAAGAGCGCTCCCAGGAAGAGTTCTTCCACACCTTTAATGCGCTGCTCGAAGGTGGTCAGCAGGTGATTCTCACCAGCGACCGTTACCCGAAAGAAATTGATGGTCTGGAAGAGCGGCTCAAATCCCGTTTCGGCTGGGGCCTAACGGTCGCCGTCGAGCCGCCAGAGTTGGAAACCCGGGTGGCGATCTTGATGAAGAAGGCTGACCAGGCCAAGGTCGATCTGCCTCACGACGCGGCGTTTTTTATTGCCCAGCGGATCCGCTCCAATGTGCGCGAGCTGGAAGGTGCGCTAAAGCGGGTGATTGCCCATGCGCACTTCATGGGTCGCGATATCACCATCGAGCTGATTCGTGAATCGCTTAAAGACCTGCTGGCATTGCAGGACAAGCTGGTGAGTATCGATAACATTCAGCGCACCGTGGCTGAGTACTACAAGATCAAAATTTCCGATTTGCTTTCCAAGCGTCGTTCGCGTTCGGTGGCTCGACCGCGTCAGGTAGCCATGGCCTTATCGAAAGAATTAACCAACCACAGCTTGCCGGAAATTGGTGATGCTTTTGGTGGACGCGACCACACCACTGTTTTGCACGGCTGTCGTAAGATTGCTCAACTCAGAGAGTCCGATGCGGACATCTGTGAAGATTATAAAAACCTGCTGCGCACACTGACTACCTGATATCCAATTGCAGCCCCACGAGGGAAGGGACTAGACCATGCATTTCACTATTCAACGCGAAGCTCTGTTGAAACCGCTGCAACTGGTCGCCGGCGTTGTCGAGCGGCGTCAAACTTTGCCTGTACTCTCCAACGTGTTGCTGGTGGTACAAGGCCAGCAGTTGTCCCTGACCGGTACTGACCTCGAAGTTGAACTTGTCGGTCGAGTGACTTTGGAAGAAGCAGCGGAGCCTGGTGAAATCACCGTACCGGCGCGCAAGTTGATGGATATTTGCAAGAGCCTACCCAACGACGCGCTGATTGATATCCGCGTAGATGAGCAAAAACTCATCGTCAAAGCTGGCCGTAGCCGCTTTACCTTGTCGACCTTGCCGGCCAATGATTTCCCTTCGGTTGAAGAAGGTCAGGGTTCGCTGACCTTCGTTTTGCCACAGCAAAAATTGCGGCGCCTGATCGAGCGCACCAGTTTCGCCATGGCCCAGCAGGATGTGCGTTATTACCTGAATGGCATGTTGCTGGAAGTCAGCGCCAATGTGCTGCGCGCCGTGGCCACCGACGGTCACCGCCTGGCGATGTGTGCGATGGAAGCCGGCATCGAACACGCCGACAAGCATCAGGTGATAGTGCCGCGCAAAGGCATTCTCGAGTTGGCACGCCTGCTCACAGAGCAAGACGGCACCGTCAGCATCGTTCTTGGTCAGCATCACATTCGTGCCACTACCGGCGAGTTCACCTTCACCTCGAAACTGGTCGACGGCAAGTTCCCGGATTACGAGCGCGTACTTCCACGCGGCGGCGACAAGCTGGTATTGGCAGACCGCCAGGGTCTGCGTGAAGCCTTCAGTCGCACCGCGATTTTGTCCAACGAGAAGTACCGTGGTATTCGTCTGCAACTGGCTTCGGGCTTGCTGAAAATGCAGGCCAACAACCCCGAGCAAGAAGAAGCCGAAGAAGAAGTGGCAGTTGATTACAACGGTGGCAGTTTGGAGATTGGCTTTAACGTCAGCTATCTGCTCGATGTATTGGGTGTGATGAGCACCGACCAAGTGCGGCTGATTTTGTCCGACTCCAACAGCAGCGCCCTGGTGCAAGAAGCAGGCAACGATGATTCTTCCTACGTTGTAATGCCGATGCGTCTGTAACCTCAGCGTTTAGCCCGATGTCTTTAACCCGCTTTACTGTCACCGCGGTGCGTAATCTGCACCCGGTGACCCTCTCCCCTTCCCCGCGCATCAATATCCTTCACGGCGACAATGGCAGCGGCAAAACCAGTTTGCTCGAAGCTATTCACCTGCTCGGTCTCGCCCGCTCCTTTCGCAGTACCCGCTTGCTGCCGGTTATTCAGTACGAGCAAGCCGAGTGCACGATTTTTGGTCAGGTGCAGTTGACCCAAGGCGGGCAACGCAATCTGGGGATTTCCCGTGATCGCCTGGGACAATTTCAAATTCGTATCGATGGGCAGAATGCTCGCAGTGCGGCCCAGCTTGCCGAGACCTTACCGCTGCAGTTGATCAACCCAGACAGCTTCCGTTTGCTCGAAGGGGTGCCTAAAGTTCGCCGACAGTTTTTGGATTGGGGTGTGTTCCACGTGGAACCACGCTTTCTGCCGGCCTGGCAGCGCCTGCAGAAGGCCTTGCGCCAGCGAAACTCATGGTTGCGCCGTGGTACACTGGACAGTGTTTCACAAGCCGCCTGGGACCGCGAGCTATGCCTCGCCAGCGATGAAATCGATGGCTATCGGCGCAGCTACATTCAGGCGCTTAAACCCGAATTTGAACGGGTATTGAGGGAGCTGTTGGAGTTGCCTGAGCTTAGCCTCAGCTACTCCCGCGGCTGGGACAAGGATAGTACGTTGAGTGATGTACTGAGTGCATCACTGTTACGCGATCAACAACTCGGACATACCCAAGCAGGACCACAGCGCGCTGATTTGCGTATTCGTATCGGCGTTCACAATGCAGTGGATATTTTGTCCCGTGGCCAACAGAAGTTGGTGGTCTGTGCTTTGAAGATTGCCCAAGGGCATTTGGTAAATCAGACCAAGCGCGGACAGTGTATTTATCTGGTGGATGACCTGCCGTCTGAGCTCGATCAGCAACATCGTTTGGCGCTGTGCCGTTTATTGGAAGACCTAGACTGCCAGGTATTTATCACCTGTGTAGACCATGAATTATTGAGGGATGGCTGGCAGACGGATACGCCAGTTGCCATGTTCCACGTGGAACATGGCCGGATCACCCAGACCACGACTACCGGGAGCAATGCATGAGCGAGAACAACACGTACGACTCCAACAGTATCAAAGTGCTGAAAGGCCTAGATGCCGTACGCAAACGTCCTGGTATGTACATCGGCGACACCGACGATGGCAGTGGTCTGCACCATATGGTTTTTGAAGTGGTCGATAACTCCATCGACGAAGCCTTGGCCGGGCATTGCAATGACATCACCATCACCATCCACCCCGATGAGTCGATCACCGTACGTGACAACGGTCGCGGCATTCCGGTGGATGTGCACAAGGAAGAAGGCGTCTCGGCGGCCGAAGTGATCATGACCGTGCTGCACGCCGGCGGTAAGTTCGACGACAACTCCTACAAAGTCTCCGGCGGCCTGCACGGTGTGGGCGTCTCGGTGGTTAACGCCCTGTCCGAATTGCTGCTGCTGACCGTGCGTCGCAGTGGTCATATTTGGGAACAGACCTACGTTCACGGTGTGCCCCAAGAACCGATGCGCATCGTTGGCGACAGCGATAGCACCGGTACCCAGATCCACTTCAAACCCTCGCCCGAGACCTTCAAGAACATCCACTTCAGCTGGGAAATTCTGGCCAAGCGGTTGCGCGAGTTGTCTTTCCTAAACTCCGGTGTCGGCATCGTCCTTAAGGATGAGCGCAGCGGTAAGGAAGAACTGTTCAAATACGAAGGTGGCTTGCGGGCTTTCGTCGAGTACCTGAACACCAACAAAACCGTGGTTAACCAGATTTTCCACTTCAACGTGCAACGCGATGATGGCGTCGGCGTCGAGGTTGCCCTGCAGTGGAACGACAGCTTCAACGAGAACCTGTTGTGCTTCACCAACAACATTCCGCAGCGTGACGGTGGCGCGCATTTGGCCGGCTTCCGCTCGGCGCTGACCCGAAACCTGAACAACTACATCGAGCAGGAAGGCCTGGCCAAGAAGCATAAGATCGCCACCACCGGTGATGATGCCCGGGAAGGTTTGACCGCAATTATTTCGGTGAAAGTGCCGGACCCTAAGTTCAGCTCGCAGACCAAAGACAAGCTGGTTTCATCCGAGGTGAAAACCGCGGTTGAACAGGAAATGGGCAAGTTCTTCTCCGACTTCCTGCTGGAGAATCCCAACGAAGCCAAGGCCATCGTCGGCAAGATGATCGATGCCGCCCGCGCCCGTGAAGCCGCCCGTAAAGCCCGCGAAATGACCCGCCGTAAAGGCGCCTTGGACATCGCCGGGCTGCCGGGCAAACTGGCCGACTGCCAAGAGAAAGACCCTGCTCTCTCCGAACTTTACTTAGTGGAAGGGGACTCTGCTGGCGGTTCCGCCAAGCAGGGCCGTAACCGCAAAACCCAGGCGATTCTGCCGCTCAAGGGCAAGATCCTTAACGTCGAGCGTGCACGCTTCGACCGGATGATTTCATCCCAGGAAGTTGGCACCCTGATCACCGCCCTCGGCTGCGGCATCGGCCGTGATGAATACAACATCGACAAGCTGCGCTACCACAACATCATCATCATGACCGACGCCGACGTCGACGGTTCGCACATCCGTACCCTGCTGCTGACCTTCTTCTTCCGTCAGTTGCCGGAGCTGATCGAGCGCGGCTACATCTATATCGCCCAGCCACCACTGTACAAAGTGAAGAAGGGCAAGCAGGAGCAGTACATCAAGGACGACGAGGCCATGGAGGAATACATGACTCAATCGGCCCTGGAAGACGCCAGCTTGCACGTCAACGAGAACGCCCCAGGCATCTCTGGCGAGGCCTTGGAGCGTCTGGTTAACGACTTCCGCATGGTGATGAAGACCCTCAAGCGTTTGTCGCGCCTGTACCCGCTGGAGCTGACCGAGCACTTCGTTTATTTGCCAGCCGTTAGCCTGGCTAACCTGGCCGATGAAGCCTCGATGCAGGGCTGGTTGGTGTTGTTCAACGAGCGCCTGCGCGAAGTTGAGAAGTCTGGCCTGGGTTACAAAACCCGTCTGCGTGAAGACACCGAGCGCCATCTGTGGCTGCCGGAAGTCGAGCTGATTTCCCACGGGGTTTCCAGCTATGTCACTTTCAACCGCGACTTCTTCGGCAGTAACGACTACAAGACCGTGACCAGTCTGGGCGAGCAACTCAACAGCCTGCTGGAAGAAACCGCCTACGTGAAACGCGGCGAGCGCAAGAAGCCAGTCACCACCTTCAAGGAAGCCTTGAACTGGCTGCTGACCGAAAGCACCAAGCGCCACAGCATCCAGCGCTACAAAGGTCTGGGCGAAATGAACCCGAGCCAACTGTGGGAAACCACCATGGACCCGGATGCCCGCCGCATGCTCAAGGTCACCATCGAAGACGCCATCAGCGCCGACCAAATCTTCAACTGCCTCATGGGCGACGAAGTAGAACCGCGCCGTGAATTTATCGAACGTAATGCCTTGGCCGTGTCGAATTTGGATTTCTGATCCCGTGTCGTGGGCACATTAAGTGTCACAAGTGGACGAGTTAATCTTGCCCATTAACTAAAAAATCCCGACCTTAGCGTCGGGATTTTTTTTGCTAGCTGGGTAGGCACCTTAGCTTTTGCAGATGGTGTCGTTCGTGACAGGTGACTATCGGCTAATAGCAGCTAGTTAGCCTGAAGCCAAGAACCCATCCTACGAGCTTTTCGCACTTGCCAAGTTTGATGAGTTTCCGCAGGCTCAAACCACCGACCGAGAAGACAAGGAAGAATGCACGATGGCCATGAGGTTTCGAAAATCAATCAAGCTTGCCCCTGGCATTCGCATGAATCTGAGCGGTTCGGGTGTAGGCTGGACTCTTGGACCTCGTGGGGCATCGATCGGGATCGGTAAGCGAGGCGCCCGCTTGAACACCAGTCTTATGGGCTTCTCAGACAGCCAGAAACTATCTGGTTTCTCTCGCTCTACCAAGCCCATCCCGGCCAAACCTGCTTCGACCCAAGTGTCGCTGACTTGCGGAGTAGATGATGACGGCAACCTGACCTTCCAGGACGCCAACGGCAACGACCTACCCGAGCACGTGGTTGAAGCTGCCAAGAAGCAAAACAAGGAAGCTATCCTCAGTCTTATTCAGCGCAAGTGCGATGACATCAACAGCTCCGTCGAAGCCTTGGCTACCATCCACCTAGACACGCCGGACTGCGTTGGTCGTCCGACCTTCATTCCAGTTGCATTCGAGCAATCCGAGCCGACTCCAGCAAAACCTCGTCGCCCCTCTCTCCTCGACAAGTTCTTCAAGAAACGGATGCGTCGGCTAGAGGACGAGAATGCGGCTGCGCAGGCGGACTTCGAAATCCAACATATCAGCTGGCAGAGTGACAAGGCTCACTTCCTTCAACTCATGCAAGCGAGAAAGCAGCTTATCGAGGAAGGCATCTACAGCAACACTGCGGACATGGAGGTCTGGCTTGAGGACAACCTGCAGGACATTGCCTGGCCCCGCGAAACAGCTGCCTCATTCGAGATAATCGAGGAGGGACTGTGCGCCCATCTAGACGTTGACCTACCTGAGCTGGAGGATATGCCGTCAAAAACAGCGACCGTCCCAGCCAGGGGACTCAAACTTTCAGTTAAAGCCATGTCCGCGACCGCCATTCAGAAGCTCTACATGGCTCACGTCCATGCAGTGGCCTTCCGACTACTGGGCGAGACCTTTGCCGCGCTTCCTCGGATGCACACAGTCACTCTGTCCGGTTACTCGCAGCGCACTGATAAAGCCATCGGGCGAATCGGAGATGAATACCTATTTTCGGTTCGAGTGAACCGTGACGATTGGATGCAGATTGACTTCACCCAATTGGCCAACATTGACGTTGTCGAGTCGTTGACACGCTTCGAACTACGTCGCTCTATGTCCAAGGCTGGAGTATTCAAAGCCATAGAGCCTTTTGGTCGCTGAATATCATGCAGTAAGCCTGGATGTTCGTTGCTGGGGAATGCTTCGCAGTTTCCCACCCTGCGCTATCTCGGGGGTTCTGTAGGGTGGACAATGTTTACTTGTCCACCAGGTGTCTGCGGCAGCGCTGACCAATAAGCTGGCAATCAGCTCTCAGCATTTGTAGATTTAATTCGGTGTGTTACCTTTCCGACTCAACAGTTGGAATCAACTCAGTGTCTATCGCGCACAACCACTCGCAATCCAAACGCAGCAAGCAGGTCAAACCTGTTGGCGACTTGGTCTTGCGCGTGTAGAAATCAATTGATTGAACACCCACAAACCCGGTCGCGGACTTCGCCACCGGGTTTTTTTATGCTTTAAATTTGTCTCAGTACAAGGAGCTGCACGATGTTTACCGGCTGTTATACCGCGTTAATCACGCCGTTTTTAAACCAGCAACTGGACGAAGCTGCGTTGCGCAAATTGCTGCGCTTTCAGCTCGACAATGGCATTCACGGACTGGTACCGATGGGCACTACTGGCGAATCGCCGACCGTGACTGAGCAGGAGCACCGGCGAGTGGTCGAGATCGTTGTGCAGGAAACCGCCGGCCAGGTGCCAGTGATTGCCGGTGCGGGTTCCAACAATCCGCGCGAAGCTATCGCCTATGCGCAATCCGCGCAGCGGATAGGTGCCGACGCGGTGCTGGCGGTGGCGGGTTACTACAATCGGCCCTCGCAAGAGGGGCTGTATCAGCACTTCAAGGCGCTGCATGACGCCACCGATATCCCCATCATCATTTACAACATTCCACCGCGCACCATAGTGGATATTCATCCCGAGACTATGGCGCGGCTTGCCGAGTTGCCACGGGTGGTCGGGGTAAAAGATGCTTGTGGCGACCTGGGCCGCATCAGCCATGAACGCAGTCGTATCACTAAGCCATTTAGTTATTTTTCCGGTGACGACATTACGGCGCTGGCTTATCGGGCTAACGGTGGTGGCGGCTGCATTTCGGTGACCGCTAACGTGCTGCCGGCTGAATGTGTGCGCTTGCAACATTTAGCCACCGCGCAAGACTACGTCGCGGCTTTGCGGGTGCATGAGCAATTGGTGCCGCTGCATGCTGCGTTGTTTGCTGAACCGAGTCCGGCCGGAATCAAATTTGCTGCAGCTTTGCTGGGTATCTGCAGCGACGAATGTCGATTACCCATGGTGCCGCTGACGCAAAGCTCCCAAGAAGCGATTCGGCAGGCGCTGGCCAAGGTCGGCGCGACCTTGGCTTGAACCTTCGCTGCTGGATGCCTGGCGACCGCTTCAGCGCGGTTGTCAGCGGAGTGTTGGAGGCGGTCTGAAGAGCGTCATAAAAAATACTTATGCACGCCTTGCTGCTTATTATTACAGACGCTTATCTGCTGTTAAAACAAGCAGTTAACTCAACTGATGGCAGTCTGCCGGTATTTTGCCCACAGCTTTATCCACAGGCAATCAAGCAACCACAGCGGTCTCGCTGGGCGTTGCTTCGGCGGGCAGTGCACCGATTTCTATTTGTGCTTGTTTGACCCAGTCAAAGGCGCGGTCATTCAGCTCGGCAATCGCCCGGGGGCCAGTACCCTCGGCGTACATGGGGGCGCCTATCACTACTGTGATGGTGCCGGCGCGCTTGGCCCAGCCGTGCTTGGGCCAAAAGGCGCCGGCATTGTGGGCGATCGGTAACACCGGGAGGTTGGCATTGACCGCCAGCGCGGCGCCGCCACGGGTGAACTTGCCGATCTGGCCCATGGGTATCCGTGTACCTTCTGGGAAGATCAGCACCCAGGCGCCCTGCTCCAGACAGGCCTGGCCTTGCTTGGCCAGTTGTTTAAGCGCCGCCTTTGGATTGCTGCGGTCGATGGCGATGGGTTTCAGCATGGCCATCGCCCAGCCAAAAAATGGGATATACAGCAGCTCGCGCTTGAGCACCTGGCTAAGCGGCTCGAAGTAGCAGGACAGGAAGAAGGTTTCCCAAGTGCTCTGGTGCTTGGCGAGGATCACGCAAGGCTGGCTCGGTACGTTCTCGGCGCCGATAACCTGATAGTCGATGCCCAGCATCAGGCGGGTCAGCCAGACGGCAAACCGACACCAGTTAACATTGATAAAACGATAGCGCTGACGAAACGGCAAAAATGGCGCGATAAACATGCTCAGGGTGCACCAGAGCAAGGCGCTCAGGGCCAGTAGCAGGTAGAAAAGAAAGGTTTTGCCAGCCTGCACTATCGACATAAAAACTCTGACCCTAATGAAGGAGTTGCGCAGCCACGGCTGCCAGATCCTCAAAAATTAAAGTACCTGTGGGCAAGTCGTTGCCCAGGGTACGTTCGCCCTTACCGGTTTTTACCAATACGGGCTGACAGTCGACGGTCACCGCCGCTTGCAGGTCACCCAGGCTGTCGCCAACAAACCACAGCCCTGTTAGCGCCACGCCGTAATGCTCGGCTATGGTTTTTAGCATACCGGGTTTGGGCTTGCGACAGGTACAGCCGTCATCCGGGCCGTGCGGGCAATAGACGATCAGGCCGACTTCACCGCCCTGCTCGGCCACCAGCTTACGCAACTGCTGGTGCATGGCGTCGAGCGCCGCCAGGTCGTAGTAACCGCGGGCCAGGCCCGATTGATTGGTGGCCACGGCCACTGTCCAGCCGGCCTTGCTGAGGTTCGCGATGGCGGCGATGGCACCGGGCAGCGGCAACCATTCGTCCACCGACTTGATGTAGTCGTCGGAGTCCTGGTTGATCACGCCGTCGCGGTCGAGAATTAGTAGTTTCATTGCAAGCCTCAAACGAAAAGGCTATGTCCCCATTAATAGTGAAGACCGATTATGTAGGGTGGGCTTTAGCCCA
>Ga0156169_1288_pt1 | contig 26272 bp, 25 predicted proteins | sample RifCSPlowO2_12_FD_107822 | JGI IMG/M metagenome (GOLD analysis project Ga0156169, IMG submission 107822) | Pseudomonadales bacterium RIFCSPLOWO2_12_59_9 | reverse complement strand
GCTTGAACGAGCGGGCGAAGAACTGCTCCATCTTGTCGGAGTCCACCCCGTAGGTCATGCCGCCGACAAAGGCGCCGACCTTGCGAATCACGCCGGCTTGATAGCCGCCGTAGAGGGCCAGGGCGTAAGGCTGGTTAGGGGATTTTTTCAGCAGGGCGTCGAGTTCCTCAGGGATTTCGCTGGTGTAGCCGCGCTTGAGCACCACGGCAATCGGCAGTTCCTCGCCCAGCCGGGCCTTGGCGTAAACGCGGCCGAACATCGCCATCGGGTCGGCGTTAACCAGCGCGCCGGCTTGGTCGGTGTAGCTGATCACTTCTTCCAGCAGCTGTTGTTTGCTGGCTTGGTCGGGAGCCAGGAACAGTGCGTAGATCACCTGGGCAAACATCGCCGGCACTTGGCCGCCAACACCGAGTTTGAGGCCGTCAGCCTTGGCCTGGGCGAAGTCGCCGCGAAACATCAGACGCCAGACGTCTTGCAGCTTGGCCGCATAAAGCTCGGCTTCTTCGGGTTTGCCGGTGAAGCCGGTGCCGGCCTTGACTGTCATTTCCAGAGCCTTGGGGTTCTGCGTGGCCATTTTCACCACCCAGTCGGCATCCGGGAAGGGGTAGTTGGCGCCAAAGCCGCGGGTCAGCTGGGGCCAGGCGCTGCGCAGCTTGTCGCCGGAGTAGTCGTAGGCGCTTTGGTCTTGCGGGAAGGCTTTCCAGTTTTCGTCGGCGACAGCGTTCAGGCTGCACAGGCCGAGCACGGCAAAGAGAAACTTACGCATGGCATAAACCTATTGTTGTTTTTGGGTGGACCCAGAGGGTTGACCGATCATAGGTCGTGGGGCGCAGAGCAAAACCCATCCTAGGGATGGCGGTTGTTCACTCGCCCTGTTGCTGAAATTGCTTGCGGTACTGATTGGGTGACAGTCCGGCGTGCTGGCGAAACAGTCGGGCGAAGAAACTTGCGTCGTCGTAACCGACGTCATAGCTGATGGTTTTGATGCTTTTACGGGTGGCCGACAGCAGGCTCTTGGCGGTTTCGATGCGCAGGCGTTGCAGGTAATGCAACGGTTTGTCGCCGGTGGCCGTCTGAAAGCGCCGCATAAAATTGCGGATGCTCATGCTGTGGGCGCGGGCGACGTCTTCGAAGCGAAACTTCTCGGCAAAATGCTCTTCGAGCCATTGCTGGATCTGCAGGATGGACACGTCCAGGTGCAGCTTTTGGCCGCCAAAACCTATGCGTCCAGGGCTGTAGCTGCGCTGCACCTCGTACAAGATGTCGCGGGCCACCGCTTGCGCCACGCCGGCGCCGCAAAAGCGTTCGATCAGGTAGATGTACAGGTCGCAGGCCGAGGTGGTGCCGCCAGCGCAGTAAAGATTATCGGCATCGGTGAGGTGTTTTTCTTGGTTCAGTAGCACCTGTGGGAAGCGCTGGCTGAATTCGCGGAAAAATCGCCAGTAGGTGGTTGCCTCTTTGCCGTCGAGTAGTCCGGCTTCGGCCATCCAGAACACCCCGGTGGCTTCGCCGCAAATGGCTGCACCGGCGGCGTGGCGTGCGCGCAACCAATCCAGTACCTGTGGGTGGCGGGCCGAGAGGGCGTCAAAGTCATCCCAGAAGGCTGGCAATATGATGATGTCGGCGTCATCCAGGCCACCATCCACCGGAATGACCACGTCGCTGAAACTGCGCACCGCCAGGTCGTCGGGGCTGACCAGATGAATCTCGAACGAAGGCGTCAGGCCACGGCCTTGTTGTTTGCCATAGCGCAGGCTGGCCATGTGGAAGAAGTCTTTGGCTTGCAACAGGGTCGAGGCAAAGACCCCTTCGGTGGCAAGGATGCTGACGCGCTTGAGTGGCGTGGATGACGAGCTGGGCATGAAATATTCTTATTTTGGGAGTTTGGCGGGTAAATGGTCAGTAGGCGGCTGGATCGTCTTATTTATTGGCCGATGTGTCCAGTGTGATGCGCGGGTGGACTGTCCTACAGTCTCGGCTTGGTGTTTTTTGTCCTTCGCTTTGCCTTTAGGTGCCGTCATGATCCCCAGAACTATTTTCAGCTCCGAACACGAACAGTTTCGCGAAAGTGTGCGCAAATTTCTCGAGCAGGAGGCGGTGCCTTTCCATGCGCAGTGGGAGAAGGATGGCCACATCGACCGGGCGCTGTGGAACAAGGCCGGGGAGGCCGGCATGCTCTGCTCGCATATCCCGGAAGAGTACGGCGGAATGGCGGCAGACTTTCTCTTCAGTACCGTGGTGATTGAAGAAGTGGGTCGGCTGGGTTTGACCGGTATCGGCTTTTCGCTGCACTCGGACATAGTCGCGCCCTATATCCTGCATTACGGCTCCGAGGCGTTGAAGCTCAAGTATCTGCCCAAGTTGGTTTCCGGTGAAATGGTCACCGCCATTGCCATGACTGAGCCGGGCGCCGGTTCAGATTTGCAAGGGGTGAAAACCACAGCGGTGCTGGATGGTGATGAGTATGTAATCAACGGCTCGAAGACCTTTATCACCAACGGCTTTCTGGCTGATCTGGTAGTGGTGGTGGCTAAAACCGATCCGAAAGCCGGCGCCAAGGGCACCAGCCTGTTTTTGGTTGAGGCCAATACACCGGGCTTCACCAAGGGCAAGCGCCTGGAAAAAGTCGGCATGAAGGCGCAGGACACCTCCGAGTTGTTCTTTCAGGATGTGCGCATCCCGAAGGAAAATCTGCTTGGCCAGGCCGGCATGGGTTTCGCCTACTTGATGCAGGAGTTGCCACAGGAGCGCCTGACCGTGGGTGTTGGTGCGCTGGCCTCGGCCGAGGCGGCGCTGCGCTGGACGCTGGACTACACACGCGAGCGCAAAGCGTTCGGCAAGCCGGTGGCGGACTTTCAGAATACCCGCTTCAAGCTCGCGGAGATCGCCACCGAGGTGCAAATCGGCCGGGTGTTTGTCGACAAGTGTTTGGAGTTGCATCTGCAGGGCAAGCTCGATGTGCCGACCGCGGCGATGCTCAAATACTGGGGCACCGACCTGCAATGCAAGGTGCTCGATGAGTGCGTGCAGCTGCACGGTGGCTACGGCTACATGTGGGAATACCCGGTGGCCCGGGCCTGGGCGGATGCGCGGGTGCAGCGGATTTACGCGGGTACCAATGAAATCATGAAAGAGATCATTGCTCGTTCGCTGTAGCTTTAATCGCCAGTCCTGGGGCGTTGGCCCTGTCTTTGCGCTTAGCAAAGCAGGGCTTTTGCTAAAATTATCACGATTCAGGTTGAATTTTTTCCTGTAATCGGCATAATTCCGCAGCTGTTTTTCGGCGGGGGATGCCAAGCCCGCTGATTTGTCGTAACGGACGCGATGACCCGAGCCCCGATAGCGTCCGTGTTCGGCTGTCTTTGACTTGTCAAAGTCCGCATTATTTAGTAAGATCCGCCGTCTAATTTTCAGGGCGGCCCCTGAGGCTATAAAGAATGAAAACTTTTACTGCTAAACCGGAAACTGTTAAGCGCGACTGGTTCGTCGTCGACGCTGCAGGTCAGACTCTGGGTCGTCTGGCCACCGAGATCGCTAGTCGTCTACGTGGCAAGCACAAGCCTGAGTTCACCCCGCACGTTGATACTGGCGACTACATTGTCGTAATCAACGCTGAGCAGATTCGTGTGACCGGCGCAAAAACTACTGACAAAATGTACTACTCGCACTCCGGCTTCCCGGGTGGCATCAAGTCGATCAACTTTGAAAAGTTGCTCGCCAAGCAGCCAGAGCGTGTGCTCGAGACCGCGGTTAAGGGCATGTTGCCTAAGAACGTGCTGGGTCGCGACATGTACCGTAAGCTGAAAGTGTATGCGGGCGCTGTTCACCCTCACACTGCTCAGCAGCCCCAAGAACTGAAGTTTTAACGGAATAGTTCATTATGTCGGCGACTCAAAATTACGGCACTGGCCGTCGCAAGACTGCAACCGCTCGCGTTTTCATGCGTGCGGGCACTGGCAAAATCTCGATCAATAACCGCACTCTGGAGAATTTCTTCGGTCGCGAAACTGCCCGCATGGTAGTTCGTCAGCCGCTGGAATTGACCGAAACTGTCGAGAAGTTCGATCTGTTCATCACCGTTGCTGGTGGTGGTGTGAGCGGTCAAGCGGGCGCAATCCGTCACGGCATTACTCGTGCTCTGATGGATTACGACGAATCGCTGCGTCCTGCTCTGCGCAAGGCCGGCTTCGTGACTCGCGATGCGCGTGAAGTAGAGCGTAAGAAAGTTGGTCTGCGTAAAGCGCGTAAGCGTCCGCAGTACTCGAAGCGTTAATTCGCTGCTACGCTCAAAAAACGCCCAGCTCCCTCGCGGAACTGGGCGTTTTTTTTACCTCAATATTTGTTCTGCGGCAACTTGCCGCAGCCGCTAAAGTCGCGGCTGGCAAGGCTTTCGGTAGATTTGTATCGAGCTATTGCCTTGTCAGATATGGGGCTTTTCTTTACCATCGAGCAAATTTTTTGCGTAGCTCGAAATTTACTTAGTAGACGCCTGAATAACAGGCCACAAAGCTGATGGGAGACGACTGAATGAGCAATGACGGCGTGAATACAGGCCGGCGTCGCTTCCTCGTAGCGGCCACTTCGGTGGTTGGTGCAGCAGGAGCGGTGGGTGCTGCGGTCCCGTTTGTAGGGTCGTGGTTCCCTAGTGCCAAGGCCAAGGCCGCTGGTGCCCCGGTAAAGGTAAATATCAGTAAGGTTGAGCCAGGTCAGCAGATTGTTGCTGAGTGGCGCGGCCAGCCGGTGTTTATCGTGCACCGGACAGAAGAGATGCTGGCGGGGCTGCCTAAGCTCAACGCTGAGATGGCTGACCCTGATTCAAAGGCATCGGAGCAGCCTGCCTACGTTGATCCAGTAACGCGTTCATCCAAGCCGGAGATTCTAATTCTGGTTGGTCTGTGCACTCACTTAGGTTGTTCGCCGTCATTCCGCCCTGAAGTAGCGCCGGCAGATCTTGGTGCGCAGTGGGTGGGTGGTTATTTCTGTCCGTGCCACGGCTCGCGTTATGACCTCGCTGGGCGCGTGTACAAATCACAGCCTGCACCGTTGAACCTGCCGGTACCGCCACACTCTTACGAATCGGCGGATGTGGTCGTCCTTGGCGTGGATCAGGAGAAAGCTTGATGAGTAAATTCATGGAGTGGGTAGATGCACGCTTCCCGGCGACCAAGATGTGGGAAGAGCATCTAAGCAAATATTACGCACCGAAGAACTTTAACTTCTTCTATTTTTTCGGCTCTCTGGCGTTGTTGGTGCTGGTTAACCAGATCATCACCGGTATCTGGCTGACCATGAGTTATACGCCGTCGGCGGAAGAGGCCTTTGCTTCGGTCGAATACATCATGCGTGATGTGGATTACGGCTGGATCATCCGCTTGTTGCACTCTACAGGCGCCTCGGCGTTCTTTATTGTGGTGTACATGCATATGTTCCGTGGCTTGCTCTACGGCTCTTACCAGAAGCCGCGTGAGCTGGTTTGGCTGTTTGGCATGCTTATCTACCTGGCGCTGATGGCTGAGGCCTTTATGGGCTATCTGCTGCCTTGGGGGCAGATGTCTTATTGGGGTGCGCAGGTAATTATTTCCCTGTTTGGTGCTATTCCGGTAATAGGTGCGGACCTGACTCAGTGGATCCGTGGTGATTACCTGATTTCCGGCATCACCCTGAACCGCTTCTTCGCCTTGCATGTCGTTGCTTTGCCGATCGTGGTGTTGGGCTTGGTGGTGCTGCATATCCTGGCGTTGCACGAAGTGGGCTCAAACAACCCGGAAGGCGTTGATATCAAGAAGAAGAAGGATGCTAACGGCATTCCACTGGACGGCATTCCGTTCCATCCGTATTACACCGTTAAAGATATTGTCGGTGTAGTGGTGTTCCTGTTTGTGTTCTGCGCCATCGTGTTCTTCTTCCCGGAAATGGGCGGTTATTTCCTCGAGAAGCCGAACTTTGAAGTGGCTAACGCTTTCAAGACCCCTGCGCACATTGCGCCGGTTTGGTACTTCACACCCTTCTATGCCATTTTGCGGGCAGTGCCTGACAAGTTGATGGGTGTGGTGGCCATGGGTGCTGCAATCGCGATTCTGTTCGTACTGCCGTGGCTGGATCGCAGTCCGGTTAAGTCGATCCGTCATAAGGGTTGGTTGAGCAAGATCTGGATGTGGGTGTTTGCGCTGTCCTTTGTGATTCTGGGCTACTACGGCTCTCAGGCGCCGTCGGATCTGGGCACCATCATGTCGCGGACTTGCACCATTCTGTATTTCGCTTTCTTTCTCCTGATGCCGTTTTATACGCGGATGGAAAAGACTAAACCGGTTCCGGATCGGGTGACTTGCTAATGAAAAAGCATTTTGCGGCTCTACTACTCGCCGTTCTACCGGTGTTTGCCTTTGCCAACGCCGCTCTTGAATATCCAATGGATCACGTTGAAGTCGATGTCGCCGACCAGGCCGCGATGCAAGACGGTGCCAAGACCTTTGCCAACTACTGCATGGGTTGCCATAGCACCAAGTTCCAGCGCTATGAGCGGGTTGCCACTGACTTGGGGATTCCTAATCAGCTGATGCTGGATAACCTGGTGTTCACCGGTGCGAAAATTGGCGATCTGATGAAGATCGGCATGCAGCCACAAGACGCCAAGGTTTGGTTTGGCGCTGCGCCACCGGATCTGACTCTGGTTGCGCGCGTGCGCGGCACCGATTGGCTGTACACCTATCTGCGGACTTTCTACGAAGATCCAACCCGGCCATGGGGCGTTAACAACAAGATGTTCCCGAACGTCGGCATGCCTAACGTGTTGGCGGGTCTGCAAGGCCGTCAGGTGGTCGGTTGTAAGCAAGTGCAGGTCGTCGAGCATGATGGTAAGAAGCAATACGACACCCTCACTGGCACGCCAATTACCCATGAAGACTGCCATCAGTTGACCGTTGTGCCGAAGACTGGCGCCCTGACCACTGAACAGTTCGACGAGAAGATCAAGAATCTGGTGACCTTCCTGGCGTACTCGGCCAACCCAGTAAAGCTGCAGAGTGAGCGCATCGGTACTTACGTGCTGCTGTTCTTGGCCTTCTTCTTTGTGTTCGCTTATCTGCTCAAGCGCGAATACTGGAAGGACGTTCACTGATAGACTGTCGTACTGTTGTGAACCAGCGCGCCCTCTTCGGGCGCGCTTGTTTTTCTGCTACTAAAAACTATAACTGCGAGGAGAGACGTCATGGCCGTGACCAATAGGTTGGCCTGTTACTCTGACCCCGCTGATCACTATTCCCACCGTGTACGTATTGTGCTCGCCGAGAAGGGTGTCAGCGCAGAGATCATCGATGTTGAGCCAGGCCGTTACCCGGCCAGGCTGAGTGAGGTTAACCCTTACGCCAGCGTACCAACCTTGGTCGATCGCGACTTGGCGCTGTATGAGTCGACGGTGGTGATGGAGTATTTGGACGAGCGTTATCCGCATCCGCCGCTGTTGCCGGTGTATCCGGTGGCGCGGGCTAATAGCCGTCTGCTGATTCATCGTATTCAGCGCGACTGGTGCGCTCAGGTCGACCTGATCCTCGATCCGCGCAGCAAGGAGCCGGCCCGCGTGCAGGCGCGCAAGGAGCTGCGGGAGAGCCTGACCGGGGTCTCGCCCTTGTTTGCCGATAAGGCATTCTTTCTCAGCGACGAGCTGAGCCTGGTGGATTGCTGTCTGCTGCCGATTCTCTGGCGTCTGCCCGTGCTGGGTATAGAGTTGCCGAAACCGGCCAAGCCGCTGCTTGATTACATGGATCGACAGTTTGCCCGCGAGGCGTTCCGAGCTAGTTTGTCGGGCGCCGAGCGCGATATGCGTTAAGAGAGGACGCCGTAATGAACTCCAACCGCCCTTATCTGATTCGCGCACTCTATGAGTGGATTGCCGAGAATGATTGCACCCCGCATTTGCTGGTGAATGCCGAGTATCCAGGCATTAAAGTGCCGCCAGGCTATGCCAATGATGGTCAGGTGGTGCTGAACGTTTCGTCCAGTGCGGTGCGGCATTTGCAGCTTGGTAATGATGCGGTGAGCTTTGAGGGCCGCTTCGGTGGCGTACCGCAAAGTCTGTATATTCCAGCGGCGGCGGTATTGGCGATCTATGCGCGTGAGAATGGTCAGGGCATGGTGTTTGATTTGGATGCGCCGGGAGCTGGCGATGACGCTGGGCCGGATGATGCTGGTCCGGCCGGCACTGAGCCGCCTAGGCCCAGCGGTCGACCGAGTTTGAAGGTGGTCAAGTAGACACAAAAAAGGCGATCTTAGGATCGCCTTTTTTGTGTCTGGGGTTTGGCTCTGCTGGTTAGTTGATGTACTCAAACAGCTTAACGATCTTCTGCACGCCGTCGACGCCCTGCACTAGGTTGGTGGTCAGGTTAGCTTCCTGGCGAGTCACCAAGCCAAGCATGTAGACAATCCCGTTCTCGGTGACGATCTTCACGCGTGAGCCGGGGATGGTGCTGTCGGCGAGCATCTGGGTCTTGATCTTGGTGGTCAGCCAGGTGTCATTGTTGCGTGCTAGCAAGGAGGAGGGTTGCATGATCTGCAGTTCGTTGTTGACCTTCTTGACTCGCTGAGTAGCTTGTGCGGCTTGCCCGGCTTGAGCTTTAAGGGCGGCTGTCGGGGTTTGTCCGGCCAGCAAAACGATGCCGTTAAAGCTCACCACAATAATGTGCGAGTCTTTATCCAGGCTCGGGTTGGCCTTGTTGACGTTGACCGCTACCTTGGTTTCGATCAGTGAGTCGTCCAGGGTGCTGCCAATGGTGCGCGTGCCGCGATCATCCTCGATGGGGTGATCTCGGGTGGCGGTGAGTACCGAGCTGCAGCCGCTGGCCAGCAGGCTAAGCGTGAGAATCAGTAGTACTGGGGTGGCGCGGATCATTCTTCACTCCCGAACAGCTGGTTGTCGATTTGGTCGCACAGGCAGTGGATGGTCAGCAGGTGGACCTCCTGAATCCGTGCTGTGACTTTCGAAGGTACGCGAATTTCCACGTCCTCTGGCAGTAACAGGGAGGCCATGCCTCCGCCGTCGCGTCCGGTCATGGCCACCACTATCATCTCGCGGTCATGGGCGGCCTGAATGGCCTGGATGACATTGGCCGAGTTGCCGCTGGTGGAGATGGCCAGCAAGACATCACCGGGTTGGCCGAGGGCGCGAATCTGCTTGGAGAAAATCTCGTTGTAGCTGTAGTCGTTGGCGATTGAGGTAATGGTCGAACTGTCGGTGGTCAGCGCCAGCGCGGGCAGACTTGGCCGCTCGCGCTCGAAGCGATTGAGCAGCTCGGAGGAGAAGTGTTGCGCGTCGCCGGCCGAGCCGCCGTTGCCGCAGGCGAGAATTTTGCCTTCGCTGAGCAGTGCTTGCACCATCACTTGGCCGGCTTGTTCGATGAAGGGCACTAGCTCCTCCATGGCGACGAGTTTGGTGTCGATACTGGCTTGGAACAGTTGGCGAATACGGGCTTGCATGTCCATCAGAAAAGACCTTAAGAGTGGTGGCTGATCAGCTGTCGAACGCGTTTTGAATCCAGTTAAGGCGCTCGCTTGGCTGCGCGGAGGCGCTCATGGCTACGACATCAAAACGGCATGGATGTTTTGCCCAGCGTGGTTCTTGCTGCAAAAAATACTGCGCGGCGGCGCTAACCTTCCCGCGTTTGCGGGCATCGACGCTCTCTAGTGCGCCGCCCCAGGTGGCATGCTTGCGATAACGGACCTCAACAAATACTACTGTATCGCCGTCCAGCATGACCAGATCCAGCTCGCCAACCCGACACGCCCAGTTCTGCGCCAGCAAGCGTAACCCCTGTTGTTCCAGGTGGCTGCGGGCTTGCTGTTCGGCGGCGCGGCCGCTGCCCTGATGGCTATCGCTCATCAGGGCAGGCGCTGCACCTGGCCGGCTTGAAACTCGGCCCAAGGCAGCAAGCGCTCAATCCGCTGCGTGCTATTCAGGCTGAGCTGGCCGGTCAGGCCGTCGATACGGCTGTCGGGCAAGCTTTTGAGTTGGCTTAGGCGCGGCGCCAGGTTGTAGGCGTCGATGCCCATGGCGTACAGGCGGCCAAGGCTGCCACCGGCTTGTGGCCATTGCGCGACAACCTGCTGGTGCAGCGGGTCATTGCTGTCCAGCAGCCAGGGCGTCTCGCAAAAGCGGATGCCGTTAAGGTCGGCCGGTTGGGCTTGAGCGCTATTGCCGCTGTACAGGTGCGAGGTGGCATACACGGGCACATCGCCGGCGTACTGGAAGGCCAGGGTTGGTTTGATCTGTTGTGCTTGCTGTGGGGTGGCGGCGAGGAAGATGAAATCGACATCTTGGCGGCGGGCCGGCAGTGCTGTGATGTTGGTGCCCAGGGTGTTTTGCAGGCGCTTGGCGCGCGCCTCACTTTGCCGCAGCTGGAACAGGTCGGCGATCTGTTGGGCCAGTTGCACGGGTTGATCGACATGCTCGGCCGCAATCAGCGTGCCGCCGTCGGCCAGCCAGCTTTGGCGGAAGGCGTCCAGTACCCGGTCACCCCATTCACCGCGCGGCACCAGGGCCACGGCACGGCGCATGCCGTCATCCCAAGCACGACGAGCGACTGAGCGCGCCTCATCTTCGGCAGACAAGCCAAATTGAAACAGCTCGGCAGGGCCAGGCTTGCCGTTATCGCTGTAGTTCAGGGCGAGGGGGGTGATGGGGAATTGAGTGCGTTCGTTGAGTTGCTTGACCAGGGGTTTTTCCAGCGGGCCCACCACCAGTTGCACTCCGGCGGCCTGGGCTTGGCGGTAGAAGTCATCCAGTGAGGTTAGTTTTGAGCTGTCATACAGCTCAATGGTTGGTGGGTTCTGACCGTTTTGCTGGGCTTGGTAATAACTGGCCATAAAGCCATCGCGCAAAGCTTGCGCGACTGAAGCCAGTGGGCCTTCTTGTGGCAATAGCAGGGCGATCTTGGTCAGCGGTTGGCTGGCCAGTTGCTTGAGCTTGTCCAGGGCTTGCGGCAATTGCTTGGCGGCTGGGTGTTGCGGGTTCTGCTTGGTCCAGGCGTCAATTGCGGCTTGCTGTTGCTCTGGGCTACCGGCGCTCTTGGCGGCGCGGGCCAGTTCCAGCCAGCCAGTCAGGTCTGCATCGGCGCTGGCTTGCAGTTGCTCGGTGGGTAGTGTGGCGACCAGCGCCCAAATCGCTTCATGGTTTTTGCTGGCGGCGCTATCGCTGAGCAGTGGCGCAATAAATACCCGCTCGCGGGCCGCTTCCAGGGTTTGCCCGTTGGCTTCCAGCGCCTTGGCGCGCACCAGTTGACTGCGCAGCTGTTGCTCGACCGGTAGTTCGCTGAGGCGGGCAAAGCTTGGGTGGCTCAGGGCTTTGAGCGCGCTTTTGGGCTTGTTGCGCGCCATCGCCAGCTCGGCTTTCAGGGTGCTGGCAAAAATCTGCTGCGCCGGCTTCAGGCCATCCAGTGGCACTTGTTGAAGAATGCGCGCGGCTTGGCCGTCGTCATTTTGCTGGTGGGCCGAGTCGGCGGCCGCCAATAACAACCCGCTGGCTTGCTCCTGTGGGCTGACGCTGGCTTGCTGCAGCAGTTCTTCGATACTGCCTTGCGGGCGTGGCAGTTCGCCCAGATTGGACGAAGGAGTGCTGGTGCAGGCTGCGAGTAAGGCAGTCAGACCGAGAAAACAGAGGGTGCGCAAGCCGGCGATCATGTAAAGGTTCCCTGGTACTTGATCAAATGAGCGGCGAATTGTACCCAAGCCCCGCCACCAGCGCGATGTTGCTGGCGCTAATCGGGCTACAATGCGCGTTTTGTCGGTTTCGAGGTGTGTGTGGTGACGCTTTCCAGTGCTCAGGGTTCGGCCATGGGGACGCTTTATGTGGTCGCCACGCCGATCGGCAATCTCGATGACATCACCGCTCGAGCTTTGCGGGTGTTGCGCGAAGTGAGTCTGATCGCCGCCGAAGATACCCGTCATTCCGCTCGTTTGATGCAGCACTTCGGCATAGGTACGCCCTTGGCGGCTTGTCACGAGCACAATGAGCGCGAGCAAGGCAGCCACTTTATCGCCCGCCTGCTGTCCGGCGCCGATGTGGCGCTGATCTCCGATGCGGGCACGCCGCTGATCTCCGATCCGGGCTATCACCTGGTGCGCAATGCGCGGGCGGCGGGTATTCGGGTGGTGCCGGTGCCGGGCCCGAGCGCGCTGATCACCGCCTTGTCGGCGGCGGGCTTGCCCTCGGATAGGTTTATTTTTGAGGGCTTTCTGCCGGCCAAAACCGCGGGCCGCCGAGCGCGCTTGGATCAGGTAAAGGAAGAGCCGCGCACGCTGATTTTCTATGAGGCGCCACACCGTATTCTCGAGTGCCTGGAGGATATGCAACTGGTCTTCGGCGGTGAGCGTCTGGCCCTGCTGGCGCGCGAGCTGACCAAAACCTTCGAGACACTCAAAGGCTTGCCATTGGCTGAATTGGCGGCCTGGGTGGCTGCCGACCCTAATCAGCAGCGTGGCGAATGCGTGGTGCTGGTGGCTGGCTGGCAGGCGCCCGAGGGTGACGATGCCTTGAGCGTCGAGGCGCTGCGGGTGCTGGATTTGCTGCTGCAGGATTTACCCCTAAAGCGCGCCGCAGCGCTGGCGGCGGAGATTACCGGGGTACGCAAAAACCTGCTGTATCAGGCCGCCCTTGATCGGCAGAAAGACCTTTAGGCTTGTTCTTGAGGGCTTCAGTCGTTAACCTTGGCGGCGGAGAGTCGATTGGACAGTCGCTGCCTCTTGCTGTTTACAGTAAGGGGGGGAGGAAAGTCCGGGCTCCATAGGGCAGAGCGCCAGGTAACGCCTGGGAGGCGTGAGCCTACGGAAAGTGCCACAGAAAATAACCGCCTAAGCGCTTCGGTGCCGGTAAGGGTGAAAAGGTGCGGTAAGAGCGCACCGCGCGACTGGTAACAGTTCGTGGCTAGGCAAACCCCGCTCGGAGCAAGACCAAATAGGGTTCCATTGGCGTGGCCCGCGCTGGAACCGGGTAGGTTGCTAAAGGCGTGCAGTGATGTACGTCGTAGACGAATGACTGTCCTCGACAGAACCCGGCTTACAGATCGACTCTCCACCTTTTTACTTCATCCGCTTGTGTGCATACCCCGCAGTTCTAAGACCAAAAAAATCTTACTCTTAACAAAGCACTTTAAGTTCGAAGCGCAGCCTTCTGTATCGGCTCGATTTCGTCTTGATTTTGCGACGTTTTCCTCGCCTTTCCTCCGCGCTTTTGTTGGCTAAATCACCGATTTGTAAGGCTTTTCCTCCACTCGTGCGCCTTGACGCTGAGGGGCTGCATTCCTATAGTGTGCTCAAGTGGTAAAAAGTGGCGTGAAGTGGGTTTTTTGGCAGGGAAAGCAACTAATAATGGGGGAGCGCAGCAGTGTTTCGTGGAGCTAACGCCATCAGTCTCGACGCCAAAGGGCGCCTCGCGATGCCGAGTCGGTATCGTGACGAGCTGGTATTGCGTTGCGCCGGTCAGTTGATTGTGACCATCGATGCTGTTGACTCCTGCCTGAGTGTCTATCCGCTACCCGAGTGGGAGCTGATTGAAGCCAAGTTGCGCGAACTACCTTCCTTTCGTGAAGAAAACCGTCGTCTGCAGCGTTTGTTGATCGGCAATGCCGTTGACCTGGAACTCGACAGTGCCGGGCGTTTTCTGGTGCCACCGCGCTTGCGTGAATACGCCGGGCTCGACAAGCGCGCCATGCTGGTCGGCCAGCTGAATAAATTCCAACTGTGGAACGAAGACGCCTGGAACACCTTGGCGGACGCGGATCTGGCGGCCATTAAACAACCCGGTGCTATGCCGGCCGAATTGCGTGATTTGATCCTGTGACTATGACTTCTGACTTGGCCCACATAACCGTACTGCTGGAAGAGGCCGTTACGGCTCTCGCGGTGCGCAGCGACGGCTGCTATCTGGACGGCACTTTCGGGCGTGGCGGCCACAGTCGGCTGATTTTGCAGCAGTTGGGCGAGGGCGGCCGGTTGCTGGGCTTTGATAAAGACCCGCTGGCGATCGCCACTGGGCAAACACTGGCGGCCGAAGACGGCCGCTTTGTCATTGTGCAGCGCAGCTTTGCTGAGCTGGGTGATGAACTGGCGGTGCGCGGTCTGGCCGGCAAGGTCAGCGGTGTGCTGCTGGATTTGGGTGTATCCTCGCCCCAGCTGGATGATCCCGAGCGCGGCTTCAGCTTTATGAATGATGGTCCGCTGGACATGCGCATGGACCCCAGTCGTGGTGTCAGTGCCGCCGCCTGGATCGCCAGCGCCCCCGAGGAAGAAATCGCCCGGGCATTTAAAGAATATGGCGAAGAACGCTTTGCCAAGCGCATGGCGCGGGCGGTGGTGTTGCGTCGTGCCGAGCAGCCGTTTGAGCGCACCGCGGATCTGGCCAATGTCTTGACCGTGGCCAATCCGGCCTGGGAAAAAGGCAAGAACCCTGCTACTCGGGCGTTCCAGGGCCTGCGCATTCAAATCAACAACGAGTTGGGCGACCTCGAGCGTGGCCTGGATGCGGCCATGGATGCGCTGGAGATTGGCGGCCGTTTGGCGGTGATCAGTTTTCACTCGCTGGAAGATCGCATCGTTAAGCAGTTTATGCGCCGCCATGTGAAGGGTGAGGCGGACAACTTGCCGCGTGATCTGCCGGTACGAGTGGTGCCCTTTGATCCGCGCTTGAAGTTGCTTGGCAAACCACAATTTGCCTCCGATGCCGAAGTTAAGGCCAACCCGCGCTCGCGCAGTGCGGTATTGCGCGTGGCGGAGAAGTTGCGTTGAGTCGTCTCTACGCCAAGCCCTTGCCAACCGGCAGCTTTGTCATGCTGCTGTTGTTTGTGGCCGTGCTGGTGTCGGCGGTCGGCGTGTCTTACACCGCCCACTGGAACCGCCAGCTGCTCAATGGCCTGTATGCCGAGCTGAGCGTGCGCGACAAGGCCCAGGCCGAATGGGGCCGGCTGATCCTCGAGCAAAGCACCTGGACGGCCCATAACCGTATCGAAACCCTGGCCACCGAACAGCTGAAAATGCGCATCCCCGATGCTGCGCAAGTGCGGATGGTCACGCCATGATGCAGCTCGAAGGCGCGCTCTATCCGTGGCGCTTTCGGCTGGTGCTGGCCTTGCTGGCGCTGATGACCGCCGCGATTGTCTGGCGGATTATTGACCTGCAAGTGGTCGATCATGATTTCCTGCAAGGCCAGGGCGATGCCCGCAGCATGCGGCACATTCCTATTCCTGCACACCGCGGGCTGATTACCGACCGCAATGGCGAACCGCTGGCGGTCAGTACTCCGGTCACCACCCTGTGGGCCAATGGGAAAGAGCTGCAAGCCGGGCGGGCGCAATGGGCGACTCTGGCGGCGGCGCTGGGCCAAGAACCGAAAGCCTTTGCCCAGCGGCTTGAGCAAAACGCCGGGCGTGAGTTCATGTACCTGGTGCGCGGCTTAACCCCTGAGCAAGGCCAGGCAATAATCGATCTTAAAGTGCCGGGTGTTTACGCCATCGAAGAGTTTCGGCGTTTTTACCCGGCCGGTGAAGTGACTGCCCATGTGGTCGGTTTTACCGATGTGGATGACAAGGGCCGTGAAGGCGTTGAGCTGGCGTTTGACGAGTGGCTGGCCGGCGTGCCGGGCAAGCGGCAGGTCTTGAAAGATCGCCGTGGTCGTTTGATCAAAGACGTCCAGGTTACCCAGAACGCCAAGGCCGGACAGACCCTGGCGTTGTCGATTGACCTGCGTTTGCAGTATCTGGCGCACCGTGAACTGCGCAACGCCTTGGCCGAGTTTGGCGCCAAGGCCGGCAGTTTGGTGATGGTCGACGTGCAAACCGGCGAAGTGCTGGCGATGGTCAATCACCCGACCTACAACCCGAATAACCGGCGTAATCGTCAGCCGGCGGCGCTGCGCAATCGCGCCATGATCGATGTGTTTGAGCCCGGCTCAACCGTTAAGCCCTTCTCGATGAGCGCGGCCTTGCAAAGCGGTCGCTGGAAACCGGAAGACCGGGTGGATGTTTCCGGCGGTACTCTGCAAATCGGCAAATACACCATTCGTGACGTTTCCAGAACCGGCGGAAACCTCAACCTGACGGAAATTCTGATCAAGTCGAGCAACATCGGGATCAGCAAGATCGCCTTCGATATTGGCGCCGAATCGATCTACAGCGTGATGCAGCAAGTGGGCCTGGGCCAGGACACCGGCCTGGGCTTCCCGGGTGAGCGGGTTGGCAATCTGCCTAACCACCGCATCTGGCCGAAAGCCGAAACCGCCACCCTGGCCTATGGCTATGGCCTGTCGGTCACCGCCGTTCAGCTGGCCCATGCCTACGCCACGCTGGCCAACGATGGCCGCAGTGTGCCGCTGACCATGACCCGTGCCGACGGCGCTCGGGACGCCGGCACCCAAGTGATTCCGCAGGATGTCGCTAAAACTTTGCAAGGCATGTTGCAGCAAGTGGTAGAAGCGCCCGGTGGGGTGTTCCGCGCCCAGGTGCCGGCCTATCACGTCGCCGGCAAAAGCGGCACGGCGCGTAAAAATGCCGCCGGCACCAAGGGTTATACCGAGAACGCTTACCGCTCCTTGTTTGCCGGTTTTGCGCCGGTCAATAACCCGCGCATTGCCTTGTTGGTGGTCATCGATGAGCCCAGCACCGGGGCGTATTACGGTGGCCTGATTTCTGCGCCGGTGTTTGGCAAGGTCATGGCCGGCGCGTTGCGGCTGATGAATATTGCCCCAGACAACCTGCCCCCTGCGGCGCCACAGGCTGTGGTGCCACTCGATAGCAAAGGAGGGCGAACCTAATGCCTATGCCTCTTAACCAGCTGCTGCCAGAAGCCGGCAGTTCGGTACTGATTCGTGAATTGACCCTGGACAGCCGTAAGGTGCTGCCCGGGGATTTGTTTTTAGCCGTGCCCGGCACCGCCCAAGATGGCCGTCTGCATATCGCCGACGCCATCGCCCGTGGCGCCGCCGCGGTGGCCTATGAGGCCGAAGGCGCGCCGCAGATGCGTGACAGCGCCGCCGCCTTGATCGCCATGAAAGGTCTGGCCGGTCAGCTGTCGGCCATCGCCGGACGTTTTTACGGTGAGCCGAGCCGCGCCTTGCGCCTGATCGGCGTGACCGGCACCAACGGTAAAACCAGTGTCAGCCAGTTGCTGGCGCAGGCCCTGGATCTGCTCGGTGAGCGTTGCGGGATAGTCGGTACCCTGGGCAGCGGCTTTCACAATGAGCTGGTTCAAGGGCAGCACACCACGCCCGACCCGATTGGCGTGCAAGCAGTGTTGGCCAATCTCAAGCAGGCCGGCGCCAAAGCCGTGGCGATGGAGGTGTCTTCCCACGGTTTGGATCAGGGCCGGGTCGCCGCCTTGGCCTTTTCGGTGGCGGTGTTTACCAACCTGTCCCGCGATCACCTCGATTACCACGGCAGCATGGCCGCCTATGGCGCGGTAAAGGCAGCGCTGTTTGCAAGGCCTGGCCTGCGTTGCCGGGTGCTGAATGTGGATGACGATTTTGGTCGCGAGCTGGCCGTGCTGCCGAGCGAGTCGCGGCTGATCAGCTACAGCCTGGACGACTCGACGGCCTATCTGTATTGCCGCAGTGCCGACTTCGATGATGATGGCGTACGTGCCGACATAGTCACCCCGCAAGGCGAGGGTCGCCTGTGCAGCGCGCTGCTGGGCCGTTTCAACCTGAGCAACTTGCTGGCGGTGGTCGGTGCCTTGTTGGCGCTGGATTACCCGCTGGATGAAATCCTCGGCGTAATGCCTCAGTTGCAAGGCCCGCTCGGCCGCATGCAGCGCCTCGGTGGTGGTGTTCAGCCGTTGGTGGTAGTGGATTACGCCCACACCCCGGATGCCCTGGATAAAGTGCTGGAGGCGCTGCGCCAGCACGCCGATGGCCAATTGCTCTGCCTGTTTGGCTGTGGCGGCGACCGTGATCGTGGCAAGCGCGCCTTGATGGCCGCCGTGGCTGAGCAGCGTGCCGACCGGGTACTGGTCACCGATGACAATCCGCGCTCTGAGGCCCCTGAGCAAATCTTCGCCGACATTCGCAGCGGTTTCACCGATCTCGGCAAGGTCAGCTTGCAGCATGGCCGCGGCGCGGCGATTGCCCAGCTGATCGCCAGTGCCCAGGTCGGTGACGTGGTGTTGCTGGCCGGTAAAGGCCATGAGGACTACCAGGAAATTAACGGCGTGCGTCAGCCGTTCTCCGACTTGCACGAAGCCGAGCAGGCGTTGCTTGCCTGGAGTGCCGCCCATGCTTAAGCCCCTACAGCTCAGTGCATTGCTGCAGCCGCTGAATGCCCGCTTGCTGGGCGCCGATGCAACTTTTAACGGGGTGTCTATCGACAGCCGCAGCGTGGCTGCCGGGCAGTTATTTGTGGCCTTAAGTGGGCCGAATTTCGATGGCCATAACTACCTGGCCGAGGTTGCCAGCAAGGGCGCAGTGGCGGCCCTGGTTGAGCGCGAAGTGGCTGGGGTGAACCTGCCGCAACTGCTGGTGACCGACACCCGGGTTGCCTTGGGGCGGCTCGGCGGGCTGAACCGTCAGGCCTATCAGGGCCCGTTGGCGGCAGTCACCGGCTCCAGTGGCAAGACCACGGTCAAAGAGCTGCTGGCCAGTATTCTGCGCGTCGCAGGGCCGGTGTTGGCCACCCGCGGCAACTTGAATAATGACCTCGGCGCGCCCCTGACCCTGCTCGAATTGTCGGCCGAACACAGCGCCGCAGTGATCGAGTTGGGCGCCTCGCGCGAGGGTGAAATCGGCTACACCGTCAGCCTGGCTCAGCCCCAGGTGGCCATCATCACCAATGCCGGCACCGCCCATGTGGGTGAGTTCGGCGGGCCGGAAAAAATCGTACTGGCCAAGGGCGAGATACTCGAAGGCTTGCCGAACAATGGCACGGCGATTCTGAATCTGGATGATCCGGCTTTTGCCACCTGGCAGCGCCGCGCCCGTGGTCGCCAAGTGCTGAGTTTTGCGCTGAGCAATCCAGGCGCCGATTTTTCTGCCCGCGAGCTCAATGTCGATGGCCGTGGTTGCCCGGCCTTCACCCTGCAGTGCGCCGCAGGCAGTGTGCGGGTGCAATTGAACTTGCTTGGCCAGCACAACGTCAGTAATGCCTTGGCGGCAGCGGCGGCGGCGCATGCCTTGGGCGTATCGCTCGAGCAAATTGTGCAGGGCCTGCAAACTTTACAGCCGGTCAAGGGTCGTACCGTGGCGCAAGTGTTGGCCAATGGGGTACGGCTGATTGATGACAGTTACAACGCCAACCCGGCCTCGATCAATGCCGCCACCGATCTGCTCAGCGGTTTTGCCGGCCGGCGCGTGTTGGTGCTGGGCGACATGGGCGAGTTGGGCGACTGGGCCGAGCAGGCCCATCGCCAAGTGGGCGCCTATGCCGCCGGCAAGGTCGACGCGCTGTACGCCGTTGGCCCGCAGATGGCCCATGCGGTGACGGCCTTCGGCGTCGGCGGCCAGCACTTTGCCGAGCAAGCCAGTTTGATCGTCGCACTGGCGAGCGAGCAGGGCGCTAACACCAGCATTCTAATTAAAGGTTCGCGCAGCGCGGCGATGGAAAAAGTCGTCGCGGCGTTGGCTGCAACATCGTCCGACCAGATTGGGGAGAGTCACTAATGCTGCTGCTGCTCGCGGAGTATCTGCAACAGTTCTACAAGGGCTTCGGGGTCTTTCAGTACCTGACGCTGCGCGGCATTTTGGGCGTACTCACCGCGCTGTCGCTGTCGCTGTGGCTGGGGCCGTGGATGATCCGCACCCTGCAGCATCGGCAGATTGGCCAGTCGGTGCGCAATGACGGTCCGCAGTCGCACCTGTCCAAATCCGGCACCCCGACCATGGGCGGCGCGCTGATTCTCTCGGCCATCGCCATCAGCACCTTGCTCTGGGCCGACTTGTCCAACCGTTATGTGTGGACTGTGCTGATCGTCACCCTGTTGTTCGGTGGTATCGGCTGGGTCGATGATTACCGCAAGGTGATCGAGAAAAACTCGAAAGGTCTGCCAAGTCGCTGGAAGTATTTCTGGCAGTCGGTGTTTGGCTTGGGCGCCGCGGTGTTTTTGTTTGTCAGCGCCCAGAGCCCGGTGGAAACCACTTTGATAGTGCCGATGTTTAAAAGCATCAGCATCCCGTTGGGCATAGGTTTTGTGGTGCTCAGCTACTTCGTGATAGTCGGCACCAGCAACGCGGTGAACCTCACCGATGGCCTGGATGGCTTGGCGATCATGCCCACCGTCATGGTTGGCGGTGCCCTGGGGATTTTTTGCTACCTGTCGGGCAACGTCAAATTCGCCGAATACCTGTTCATTCCTTACGTGCCGGGCTGCGGCGAGCTGATCGTGTTCTGCGCCGCCATGGTCGGTGCCGGCCTGGGCTTTCTGTGGTTTAACACCTACCCGGCGCAAGTCTTTATGGGTGACGTCGGCGCGCTGGCGCTGGGCGCGGCCTTGGGCACCATCGCCGTGATAGTCCGGCAAGAAATAGTGCTGTTCATCATGGGCGGGGTGTTCGTGATGGAAACCCTGTCGGTGGTGATTCAGGTCGCCTCGTTCAAATTGACCGGCAAGCGGGTGTTTCGCATGGCACCCATTCATCACCACTTCGAACTCAAAGGCTGGCCAGAGCCGCGCGTAATAGTGCGCTTCTGGATCATCACCGTGATTTTGGTGCTGATCGGTCTTGCCACCTTGAAACTGCGTTAAGGGTACCGAGAAGATCATGAGCCTGATTGCTTCAGATCAATTTCGCATCGTTGTCGGCCTCGGCAAGAGCGGCTTATCCCTGGTGCGTTTTTTAGCGCGCCAGGGCTTGCCCTTTGCCGTGGTCGATAGCCGCGCCAATCCACCGGAGTTGGCGACCCTGCGTGAGCAGTTTCCCCAGGTGGAAGTGCGTTGTGGCGAGCTGGATGTGGAGTTTCTCTGCCGCGCCTCGGAGTTGCTGGTCAGTCCTGGCATGGCTCTCGCCACGCCGGCGCTGCAGCAAGCGGCGGCGCGCGGGGTGAAGATGTCCGGCGATATCGAGTTGTTCGCTCGCCACGCCAAGGCACCGATCATCGCCATCACCGGCTCCAACGCCAAAAGCACCGTCACCACCTTGGTCGGCGAGATGGCTGCAGCGGCCGGCAAGCGCGTGGCAGTGGGCGGGAATCTGGGCACTCCGGCGCTGGAGTTGCTGGCCGATGAGGTCGAGCTGTACGTGCTCGAGCTGTCGAGCTTTCAGCTGGAAACCACCGAGCAGTTGAACGCCGCCGTGGCCACTGTGCTGAACGTCAGCGAAGACCATATGGACCGTTACAGCGGCCTGCCGGCCTATCACCAGGCCAAGCACCGGATCTTTCGCGGCGCCAAGCATGTGGTGATCAATCGCCAGGATGCACTGTCGCGACCACTGTTGAATGAGGGCGTGACCTGCTCGACTTTCGGTTTGAACAAGCCGGACTTCAAGACCTTTGGTTTGATAGTCGAGGATGGCGAGAAGTACCTGGCCTACCAGTTCGACAAGCTAATGAACGTGCGCGAGCTAAAAATGCGTGGCGCCCATAACCAGGCGAACGCCCTGGCGGCCCTGGCTTTGGGTCATGCCGTCGGCCTGCCATTCGAGCCGATGTTGGCGACCCTGCGCGAATTCACCGGCCTGGCGCATCGCTGCCAGTGGCTGCGCGAATTGCGCGGGGTGAACTATTACGACGACTCCAAGGCCACCAACGTCGGCGCGGCGCTGGCGGCCATCGAAGGCCTGGGCGCCGACATCGACGGCAAGTTGCTGTTGGTGGCCGGTGGCGATGGCAAGGGCGCGGATTTCTCGGCCTTGCGCGCCCCGGTGGCGGCCCATTGTCGCGCGGTGTTGTTGCTCGGCCGGGATGCGGAATTACTGGCCGGCGCTCTCGAAGGCAGCGTGCCCTTGCTGCGGGTCAAAACCCTTGAGGAAGCGGTGCTGCGCGCCGCGGAACTGGCGCAAGCCGGCGATGCAGTGTTGCTATCGCCAGCCTGCGCCAGCCTGGACATGTTCAAAAATTACGAGCAGCGCGGGCAGTTGTTTGCCGCTGCCGTGCAGGGGCTGAACTGATGTTGGCCAAGTTGCTCGGCTTGCCCTCGCCCTTGCATGGCGGGCGCGGTATCGACGTCGACTTTCCGATGCTGGCGGGCTGCTTGGGTTTGCTGGGTTTGGGCTTGGTGATGATTACTTCGGCCTCCTCGGAAGTGGCGGCGGCGCTGTCGGGCAACACCCTCTATCACATGATTCGCCACCTGTTTTATCTGGCCATCGGCCTGGGTGCTGGTCTGCTGACCATGTTGGTGCCGATGAGCACCTGGCAGCGTAACGGCGCCCGGTTGCTGATTGCGGCATTCGTGCTGCTGGTGTTGGTGTTGATCCCGGGCATTGGCCGTGAAGTGAACGGTGCCTCGCGCTGGATTGGCTTTGGCATCTTCAACGTCCAGCCATCGGAGCTGGCCAAGTTGTTTACGGTGATCTTTCTGGCCGGCTTCCTGGTGCGCCGGCAAAACGAAGTGCGCGAAACCCTGATGGGCTTTATCAAGCTGATGATGGTGATCGGGCCGATGGCCGCTTTGTTGCTGGCCGAGCCGGACTTTGGCGCCACCGTGGTGTTGGTCGGTGCCTCGATCGCCATGCTGTTTCTCGCCGGGGTGAACTTGCTGCGCTTTATTCCGCTGGTCGCGGTGGTCTTGGTTGCCGGCGTGGCGGTGATGACCAGTCAGTCTTACCGGATGCAACGGCTGACCAACTTTATCGACCCCTGGGCCGACCAATACGGCGCCGGCTATCAGTTGAGCCAGGCGTTAATCGCCTTCGGCCGTGGCGAATGGCTGGGAGTTGGCCTGGGCAACAGCATTCAAAAGCAGTTTTACCTGCCCGAAGCGCACACCGACTTCGTGTTCAGCGTGTTGGCCGAAGAGCTGGGCCTGGTGGGCTCCTTGCTGACCGTGGCGCTCTTTGTGTTTGTCAGCGTGCGGGCCATGTACATCGGCTTGTGGGCCGAGAAAGCCAAGCAGTTTTTCGCCGCCTACGTGGCTTACGGTTTGGCGATCATGTGGATTGGTCAGATTCTGATCAATATCGGCGTGAACGCCGGTTTGCTGCCGACCAAAGGCCTGACCTTGCCCTTTCTCAGCTACGGCGGCAGTTCCCTGGTGATCTGCTGCGTGATGCTGGGTCTGCTGCTGCGCATCGAATGGGAAAGCCGCACTCAATTGGACAGCGCCGAAGTTGAGTTTCAGGAGTCGGACTTTGCCGATGAGGAGCTTAACCATGGCCGCTAACGTACTGATTATGGCCGGCGGCACCGGTGGCCATGTGTTCCCGGCGCTGGCCTGTGCCCGTGAGTTTCAGGCCCGCGGCTATCGCGTGCACTGGCTGGGCACGCCGCGCGGGATCGAGAACGAACTGGTGCCGGCAGCCGGTTTGCCGCTGCACCTGATCAATGTCGCCGGTCTGCGCGGCAAGGGCTTATTGTCCTTGCTCAAGGCGCCGTTCGGGCTGCTCAAGGCCTTGCTGCAGGCGCGCAAATTAATCCGCGAGTTGCAGCCGGTGTGCGTGCTCGGTATGGGTGGTTATGTCACCGGCCCGGGCGGGCTGGCGGCCCGGTTGGCCGGCGTGCCGCTGATTATTCATGAGCAAAATGCGGTGGCCGGCACTGCCAATCGCAGCCTGGCGCCCTTTGCCAGCCGCATCTGCGAGGCCTTCCCTAATACCTTCGCCAGCACGGCCAAGTTGCGTACCACCGGCAATCCGGTGCGTGAAGAGCTGTTTCTGGAAACCCCTCGCAAGCCGCTGAAAAATCGCCAGGCCCATTTGCTGGTGCTGGGCGGCAGCTTGGGCGCCGAGCCGTTGAACAAATTATTGCCGGCCGCCTTGGCGCTGCTGGATGCACAGCTGCGGCCCCAGGTGTTTCACCAGTGCGGCAAGCAGCATGAGCAACTAACTGCCGAACGTTACAAGGCCGCCGCAGTCGACGCCGAGGTGGCGCCTTTTATCAGCAATATGGCCCAGGCCTATGGCTGGGCCGACCTGGTGGTGTGCCGCGCCGGCGCCTTGACCATCAGCGAACTGGCCGCCGCCGGCTTGCCCGCGCTGCTGCTGCCGCTGCCGCACGCCATTGATGACCACCAAACACGCAACGCAGGCTATTTGGCTAACCAGGGCGCGGCCGTGCTGCTGACGCAAGCCAGCACCAGCGCCGCCGACTTGGCCGCGAGCTTGACCGAGGTTTTGATGCACAGCGATCGACTGAACAACATGGCGAGCACTGCGCGTCGCCTTGCCAAGCCCGATGCGACCCGCACCGTGGTGGATATTTGCCTGGAGGTGGCCCGTGGTTGAGAGTCAAAGAGCTTTCCCGCAGCCGGAAATGCGCCGGATTCGTCGGATTCACTTCGTCGGTATCGGCGGAGTGGGTATGTGTGGCATCGCCGAGGTGTTGCTCAACCTCGGTTATGAGGTGTCGGGCTCGGACCTCAAGGCCTCGCCGGTGACTGAGCGTCTGGAGACCTTTGGCGCACAGATTTTTATCGGCCACCGCGCCGAGAACGCCGCCACGGCGGACGTGATAGTGGTCTCCAGCGCTGTTAACACCAGCAACCCGGAAGTGGCTAACGCCATCGCCCGGCGTATTCCAGTGGTGCCGCGCGCCGAGATGCTGGCCGAGCTGATGCGTTATCGGCACGGCATCGCCGTGGCCGGCACCCATGGCAAGACCACCACCACCAGTTTGATTGCTTCGGTGTTTGCCGCCGGTGGCCTGGACCCGACTTTTGTCATCGGCGGTCGTTTGAATGCCGCCGGCACCAATGCCCAGTTGGGCGCCAGTCGTTATCTGGTGGCCGAAGCCGACGAAAGCGATGCGAGCTTTCTGCACCTGCAGCCGATGGTGGCGGTAGTCACTAATATCGATGCCGACCACATGAGCACCTATGGCGGCGACTTCAACAAACTGAAGAAAACCTTCGTCGAGTTTCTGCACAACTTGCCGTTTTATGGCCTGGCGGTGGTCTGCATCGATGACCCCCATGTGCGCGAAATTCTGCCGCTGATTGCCCGGCCGACCATTACCTACGGTCTGAGCGAAGACGCCGATGTGCGGGCGATCAATATTCGCCAAGCTGGCATGCAGACCCACTTTACCGTGCTGCGCCCGGGCCGCGAGCCGTTGGACGTTTCGGTGAATATGCCGGGCAATCACAACGTCTTGAACTCCCTGGCGACCATCGCCATTGCTACCGACGAGGGCGTCGATGACGCCGCCATCGCCCAAGGCTTGTGCGGTTTCCAAGGCGTGGGCCGGCGATTCCAAGTGTATGGCGAGCTGCCGGTGGACGGTGGCAGCGTGATGCTGGTCGACGATTACGGGCACCACCCACGGGAAGTGGCGGCAGTGATCAAGGCCGTACGCGGTGGCTGGCCTGAGCGGCGGCTGGTGATGGTCTATCAGCCGCACCGCTATAGCCGCACCAGTGATCTGTATGAGGATTTTGTTCAGGTGCTGGGCGACGCCAATGTGTTGTTGCTGATGGAAGTTTATCCGGCCGGTGAAGCGCCGATTCCCGGCGCCGACAGCCGCCATCTGTGCCGCAGCATTCGCCAGCGCGGCCAGCTCGATCCTATCTATATAGAGCGCGGCATCGATCTGGCGCCGCTGGTTAAACCGCTGTTGCGCGCCGGCGACATCCTGTTGTGCCAGGGCGCTGGCGATATTGGCGGGCTAGCACCGCAACTGATTAAACACCCGCTGTTTGCCGTTGGCGGCGAGACAAAACCTGAGGAATCGAAATGACTGTTGCGACGCCATCTACTGCCCAAGCCAGCACTCTCGACCCACAAGTGTTTGGTCGGGTCGCTGTGCTGTTTGGCGGCAAAAGTGCGGAGCGTGAGGTTTCGCTGAAGTCCGGCGCGGCGGTGCTGGAGGCGCTGCTGGCTGGCGGTGTGGATGCTTTTGGTATCGACGTGGGTGCGGACTTTTTACAGCGTCTGGTCAGCGAGAAAATTGATCGGGCCTTTATCGTCTTGCACGGTCGCGGCGGTGAAGACGGCAGCATGCAAGGGCTGCTGGAGTGCCTGGAAATTCCCTACACCGGCAGCGGCGTATTGGCCTCGGCGCTGGCGATGGACAAGCTGCGCACCAAGCAGGTTTGGCAAAGCCTGGGCTTGTCGACACCTCTGCATGCGGTATTGAACAGCACTGGCGACTGTGAGTTGGCGGCTGCCGAACTGGGTTTCCCGCTGATTGTGAAACCGGCCCACGAAGGCTCCAGT
>Ga0156169_1202_pt1 | contig 28611 bp, 23 predicted proteins | sample RifCSPlowO2_12_FD_107822 | JGI IMG/M metagenome (GOLD analysis project Ga0156169, IMG submission 107822) | Pseudomonadales bacterium RIFCSPLOWO2_12_59_9 | reverse complement strand
CGTGCTCAGGCACTGCGGCTGTCCAGCCTGCCCCCTACTGCTCTCAACTCGAATCCTAACGTCTTGGACTGACACAAGCGGCCTTGGCCGCGATTGGCCTTAACGCAAAAACATCGCGGCCAAGGCCGCTCCTACGAAAACTACGAGCTGTGCTGCGTGCCGTTAGGGCAGCTGCAGCCCGCCACTGGCCTTATGCAGGTCGCGCAGGTGTTTGCCGAGGGCGCCGAGGTTGGCCTCGCCCGCTTCCAGCTCCCGCACTTGCGCGGGGCCCAGCAGTGCGCGCACCTCTTGGCTAAGGCTGTCGTTGAGGCGGCGTAGCCGTTGCTGGCGGCTCGCGCTGCTGTCTTGCAGCTGCTGCCATTCCTCGGGCTGCGGCAGGCCGTAACCTTTGGTGCCGAGCAGTTCGGCCGGGCGACTGAGAAAGCCGCTATTGGCCAGCAGTTGCTGCAGCGATTCACCGGCCTTGGCCAAGGCCGGGTCGTGGGTTTGCGCGCCGCGGTCACTCAGGTAACGTTGTTTGATCTGCTCTTGAGCCCGTAACAGCTGCCGGCGCATGGCCGCTTGCTCGAGCAATAGCAACGCGGCGCTGGTGCGCAAATCCGCCTGGGCGAACCAGGGCAAGCGCTGTTTGGCGGCCAGTTCGAGCCAGTCTTCAACCTCCTCCTGAGGGATCGGCAGGCTCTGTTTGAGCACCACGAACATGGCTTGATAACGTTCGCGAAACGAGTCGAAGCGATAGCCCAGACGCAGCGCTTCACGCGGGTCATCGAGCACCGAGGTGTCGGCCAGACCGCGGGCCTCCAGCACGGCCAGCAAGCCATTGGGCATGATGCTGTCGAGGTCATCGAGTTGCGGTTGCGCACTGCCGCTGCGCAACAGTTTCAGGCTTTCCACCGCGCAATTATTGGACAAGAAGAAGTAGTCGCCGTCATAGCTCCAATGCATTTCCAGCGCATGTTTGACCAGCGCATCTTGCTCGGTGGGGCTGAGTTTGAGCGGCACCGAGGCGACGCTGCGCAGCTCGATTTTGGTGTATTCGTCGATCACCTGACTGAGCGGCAGCACGAATAAGCGCGACGGGTAACCGCCGGTCAGGCCATCCCAACTGGACAGCTGCACATCGCCGACAAAAGCCCGGTAAGACAGCACCAGATGCTGGTCGAGGTCGAGCCGGCAGGCCGGTCCGCGTGGCCGCCCCGGCGCGCAGATGACCAGCCGTAACATGCTATGACCAAAGCGGCTGACCCAGTTGTTGTTGCCTTCGGCGAGCAAGAAGTCCACCCCATAGACCCGCGCCGGGTCGAGCTTGCCCAGCGGCTGGCGGGCGAAATCACTGCCGGCATTCAGGTAAGCCAGTTCACTGTTGCACGGCTGTTTGGCTGTTGGCGCCCAACTGAAATGCGCCTGCCAATAGGCATACAGCTCGGGCCGGCGACAGGCATAGCTGGGGTCGAGCAGAAAGTATTCGAGATTGACCGCGACAAACTCGCGGGGATTGCTCAGCTCGTAAGGGTCGGGGCTGCGCGCCACCTGAGCGTTGCGCTGCTCACGCTGGCCATAACGGCCGACATACTGCGGCCAGCCAGCCAGATCCAGCAGACGTGGGTCGTCGGAGAGGCTAAAGCGCCGCGCCGTCTGCCCGCGACAGCTATCGGGCAAGCCCACCAAGCCTTGGCTGGCGGCGCGCTGCCGGCAGCTTTGCAGCAACTGCGCTGTGGCGGTTGGCCAGAGCTGGGCTCGGTCATAAAAATGCGTCAGCTCGTGCAGCAAGCTGGCGAGCAACTCTTGCTGCACAGTGCTGTGGGGGCGGCCGGTGAGCGTGCTGGCTGCCGAGCCATCCAGCAGCTTGGGCAGCAGCTGGGCATTCAGTTCCAGCAGGTTGCCGGCCTGACTGGCGCGACCATAAACCTCGGCGGGTAACTGCGTCGACCAACGCAGGCTGATGGTTTTATCTAGGCGCTGAATATAGCTTGGCGGCAGCGCGGCCAGCGCTTGCTTGATCAATAGCTGGCTGGCTTGGCGCTCGCCTGGCTTAAGTCCGGCGTCATCCAGCTTGAGCTGCAAAGCACCCTGGGCGCCGCTGGCGATCAGCCACAGCAGTCCGGCGCAGAGCCAGCCGGAAACGCCGTTCACGGAGCGAGAATAGCCGCTGCAAGCTCTTGATCTGAGGCGTCACGGGCGGCCGGTAACTGCGCCCGAATTGCACCGAAGGCGGCTTCCAGCTGCGCGCCACGAATCGCGCCATTGCTGGCGACGAAACTGGCCGCGTCATCATGGGCATCCAGCACTACCTTGGAATCGCGAATCGAGGTGGTGGTGTCGGAGGTGAAGTCGATAGAGCGGGCGGTGGCGTTTATCAGAATATGACTGAGGTCGGTCAGGGTTTGCGCTTGGACGCTGCCGGCCACCAGTGTGAGGACTGCAGCGGCAACAAATAGTGGGTTACGCATAAAACCTCCGAAGCGATACAAGGACAAAAACCGAGCAGTCGATTATCGCCTATGTGTGCCGCTTATGCAGGAGCAGTGAGCAATTAAGCGCGGGGGTGTTGCGGTGCGGCGAGGGGTGCTGCGGGGCTGAAACAGCGTTTGCGACCTTGCTATCAAGGTCGCAAACGGGATCAATCAGTAAGCCAGAATCGCTTGTGCCAAATGCGCGTCAGTCGCCTGCAAGCTTGGCTGCTGCTGATGGATCTGCTGCAAGGCCGCCTCCAGCTGGGCGCCACGAATAGCGCCTTGGCTGGCGACAAAGCTGGCCGCGTCATCACGGGCCGCCAGGATCACCTTGTCATCCTTGGTGGAGGACGAGGTGGCATCCGAAGACGAGCCAAAGGCATCGACAGTCCAGTCGGTGGTGATCACAAAACTGGTGGCCGACGCACTGGTAGCCAGCGCCAGTAACGCAGCAGCGCTAAACAGACGAAGTGTGGGCATGGTGAGACTCCTGGGTTGGCGGACACGGCCGCACTTATAAACGCGACACAGAGGCTGTAAGGGTAGCCAAGCCGATTCGCCGCGGCCAGCGCTTTGTGCACGTGGCGGAGGCTAACGCCAAAACGGGTTGCCCAGCCCGACCTGCCGCTCGGCCCCGGTAATCCCCACATCAGCCAGCTGGCGTGGGGCCAATTGCGCCCGTTGCGGCTGTACTGCTGGCAGCGTTTAAATGCGGCGAGCACAGTCGGTATCTGCGCTTTAGGCGCCTAGGCGCAGTCATGATTGAGTAGTGGAGGCGATGGATGTGCATGGTGGCATTCATTTCGCCGAGCGACGAAGAGGCAGGTAAGGCATCCATAATCGGCTCTGTAGCCGCTGGCTTAGCAGCTACAGGGGCTGATAATTGTGCTGGTACAGCTGGTTCTTTTTGATGGCTGTACTGGTTTCTGGGAGGTTAACTGTATGGGCCGGTGAATTAAGGCATAAAGCAGCACTATTGCCCTGTGCTGGTAACGCTACTGTTTGACCACAGCGGAGAGGGCGCATAACAGGAGGACAGAGAAAATCATGTCTTGTTGATCTGCATGCTTGGCCATAAACTCGCGGGGTTTTTGAACCAAAAGCGCCTATCTCCTTTAAGTCGCGCTCAATATCCATACGTACGCTGACTGCGTCAGCGGTGATGTTGGACACTATAAGAAACAAGCCCAGCTCACTGCGCATCCAGCCTTTGAGCCAGTGCGGCATAGCTCATGTGATTCGATGATTATTCTTGTCAGCAGCACTATTGATTGCCTAAAAATACCCGAAGCTTTAGGAATGGCAGGTCAAGGTCACCACTTCCTTAAATTGGCACTATTGCCGATCTTAGAAGAGATAGGAACAGTCATTGTGATTGACTCGGAGACCGACGCTGAGCGGCTTTGCGATGAATATCGATCACTAGGTCAATCTGTAGTGATGTGTTTTTTTGGGCTGCCAACTGAAATTTATTTTGACTTAAGTTGCCCTGTTATTCCTATATTCGCTTGGCCCTTTGATTGCTTTCCTAGCGAGAGTGATTCGGCCCTAATCTCCGAATGGATATCATCGTTCGCTGCGACCTCCGGGGCTATTACATTCAGCAGGCAGGCAGCTGGTGCAGTGATCCAGCTAATGGGCGAGACTTATCCTTTACTTGTTAGCCCTGCGCAGCCATGGGAGCGTTTTTCTGGGCTTTGCCCCCTGCAAGGTCTGCAGCCGAGCGCTCGACCGCGAATGTTGTCTTTCGTTGGCCACCTCCTAGATAGTCCAAGAATAGGTCTTTCAGTCGATGGTTTGGCGTTAACTCCACCCTCACCCTCACCCTCACCCTCAGAACCAGAACCAGAACCAGAACCAGAACCAGAACCAGAACCAGAACCATTTAATTTAGCCTGTAAAGTTGAGAAACCATCTGTATCTGCTCGCTTGCATCTTACAGCGCTAATTTTACGGGGTTGGTGGCATGAGGCTTTCGGTCAATATATATCCACACCTAAAGATGTCATTCCAGCAGATGCCTTACCCCCGGAGGCTATGCCAAATATTCCGCCGTCTCAGCCTGTCGAAAATCAAACCACACAGCACATAAAACTATATGGGATCGTATACACCGGAATATTGCGCGCGGAAGACGAACTATTCAGTTGGCTGGAGCTTGTATCGGCCTTTTGCTGGACATTTCGCGAGCAGCCAAATGCCACGCTGATTTTGAAATTCAGTCATTACAATCAAACCTCGGGCCGAATGGCCCTCCTGACATCATTGTCTCGACTGTCACCTTTTCGCTGTCGTGTCATTGCAATCAATGCATTTTTAGATAACTCGCAATACGAAGCCCTGATTGCAGCCAGCCATTTTCTTGTCCAACCATCGCAGGCCGAGGCCTCGGCGCTGACAGCGCAAGAATTTTTGAGCGCAGGTAGGCCGGTGATAGGTCCTGCGCATGCAGCGTTAGCTGACTGGCTGGCACCTGAAAATGCACTGCTGATTGACGGAAATCTGCAGCCAATGCATTGGTCAAAGGACCCCGCCAAGAAGCTTCATTATTCTAGCCTGCGCTTAAATTGGGCCTCTCTCTGTCATGTGCTAGAGCAGAGTTATCGTATTACTCAAGAGCAGCCTGACCGCTATCAGAGCATGTCAAAGAGCGCGCGATCCGAAATGGCTCAGCGAGCAAGTAAAAACCACATCAAGCACATGCTCTGCGATTTCATTAGCAAAACTACGACAGAAGAGAGTAATAGTAGGGAGGCTGAATGAAGATTTTGGTTTACTCAGAAACCAGTGCAAAAAACCTGAAGTCCCGTCTCGGAACTTCTGAGTACAGCTATTTTTTTGTATTGAAAGAATTTTTGCCGGTATTAGAAACTCTTGGTGACGTGCAAGTCATCGAGCACCCTGAATCTGAAGTCGACAAAATCTACTTAGAATGCAGAAATAATGGTGAGCGCTGCTTATTTCTTAGCTTCTCGCCCCCGCACCGCACGCTTACTTCACTTCTCTGTCCAACCATCCCTGTATTTGCTTGGGAGTTCGACAGTATTCCCCATGAGACGTGGCTGGGCCGTGCCGAAGAAGATTGGAGTTGGGTCATTCGAGTTCTCGGCCGCGCAATCACTCACTCGGACTCAACCATAGCGGCGGCGCGGCACGTAGTTGAGCCTTGCTATCCAATCATCAATGCCCCTGCACCAGTCTGGGATGGGATGGCGGCAGTCAGGGAACTGCAGCCCAATACAATGAGCACCACTCTCGCAGGCCGAGGCACATTGTTCGACACTGCAAAGCTTGACCTCAGCAGGTTCCTGGAAGCTGATGCGGAGCTTTGGCATGCCGCAGTACACGGCACGGCCATCCCAAGCTCCAGTGAGAAGGACGACGAGTCCCCATCGCCTGCCCTGGAAGCTGAAGGCCAACCAGCTAAACCCACGGCACCTCGCATGTTCAGCAAGGCTTGGTGGCAAATTAGCAAGCGCTACGCAGGAGCTTGGTACATCCATGCCTACCAAGGTCAGCCAACCCTGCCACCTGAGCCGGGGCCCGATCAAATATCGCCATGGTGGACTGAACACGCTATCGAGCCTGAGCTGTTCGCTCCAAAAGCTTTCAATCTAGAACTCGGAGGTGTGGTTTTTACTTCTGTATTCAATCCATACGATGGGCGGAAAAACTGGGAGGACCTCCTCAGTGCGTTCTGCAATGCCTTCGCCGACAATGAGCAAGCCTCTCTGGTTTTTAAGCTCACTCACAAGGCCTGCACATCAGCGATTGTGCAGATGCTCAAATACCTTGCTCGCCTACCCCAGTTCAGATGCAGAGTGGTGTTGTTGCATGGGTATCTTGAAGATGACCAATACCGCACACTCGTTCATGCCACGTCCTTCGTGGTGAACGCCTCTTACGGAGAGGGGCAGTGTTTACCACTGATGGAATACCTTTCCGCCGGCAAGCCGGCTATTGCACCTGATCACTCCGGGATGAGTGACTATATCGACGAAAGCATCGCCTTCATTGTGGAAAGTTGGCCCGAGGCGACAGGGTGGCCCCACGACCCCCGCTTTGCTACCCGAACCTGCCGCAGACAAATAAGCTGGGCTTCTCTGCGAGCAGCCTACTTGCAAGCATTTTCCATCAAGCAAAACCAACCTCAAATCTATGCGCGCATGGCGACTCAAGCGATAGAGCATATGCGCCTGCACTGCTCTCGCGAAATGGTTCGCCAACGGCTGGAGCCATTCCTGCAGGAGGCAGCGGCATCATGCGATTAATCTGGGAACAGCTGAAGCGCTGGCGTAAGCCTGCTCAGCCTCAAATAGCACCTGAAATTGACTCCCGCTACTGCGGCCTGCATGACGCCGTGCTGAGTGGCTGGTTCAACAACTCGAACGGCGAACTTCATCCAGGCTTTGCCGTTGGCCGCCAGGACATAGTGGTGGATTTTGGCTGCGGCGCCGGCGGCGCCACCCAGTTCTGTGCCCGCCAGGGGGCAAGGGTGATATTTATCGACAGCGATGAATCCAAGATCTCCCAGATTGAGCAGACCCTCCGCGAGGCTGGCAACAGCAACGGCCAAGGCTTGGTACATGCCACCCTTCCCCTCCCTCTTGATGAGGGATGCGCCTCTCGAATTATTGCGCAAGAGGTGCTGGAGCACGTTGATGCCCCAGAGGAAACATTGGCCGAACTTTACCGGCTCGGCCAGCCGGGTGCGCTTTATCTGCTGAGTGTTCCTCATCAACGCTCTGAGCATATGCAGAAAGACATCGCCCCGGCCGGGCACTTCGCCCCTCCTAACCACCAGCATATTTTTAGCGAGGATGCTTTTGCCGAGCTTGTTTCCCGTGCTGGGCTAGAGATCATTAGTCGGCACAACTTCGGTTTTTACTGGTCTTTCTGGATGCAGCTTTATTGGGCTACGCAACATGCAGAAGGAAAGCCCTTCTCGGGCGCTACACACGACCTTATTGCCCCGCCTTACCCAGCCCTGCTAAGTGACTGGGCCTCGGTTTGGCAGCGCTTGCTGCAGTTACCGCTAGGGCCAGAAATCAAACATCGCCTGGATCAGCTGCTGCCTAAGAGCCAGATCATCGTGGCGCGCAAACCCTCAATTGGACAATGACTATGTTAGAACGCCTGAAAACCCTATTGAGGCAAAAGAGTTCCGTATCCCAGCCCTCTCAGGCGATAGAGAGTCCAATGCACCTACCTATTGGCTTGACCGATATGGTTCGCAGCGGCTGGCTTAACAACGACAGTGGTGAGCTATTCGAAGGATTTCGAGTCGACAGAAGCGACAGCGTGCTTGATATAGGTTGTGGTGATGGTGGCTTCACTCTATTTTGCGGTCGGCGTGGCGCTGAAGTTTTTGTCGCCGATATTGACCCCGAGAACGTCAGCAAGGCGGTCCAGCGCTTGCAGCAAACCGCAGCGCGAGCCATCCACTCCCTGGTGACCGACGCCAATCCCATACCACTGCCTGATGCGCGACTGGACAAGGTTGTGGCAATGGAGGTGCTGGAGCATGTTGATGATCCAGCAGCGTTTCTCGCCGAACTGGTCAGAGTAGGGCGTCCTGGCGCGCAGTATCTCCTGTCAGTACCCGACGCATTGAGTGAGCGCGCGCAGCAGGGTATCGCCAGCCCTGCTTATTTCCAGAGGCCCAACCATATCCATATATTCGAACGCGAGCAGTTCGCTCAACTAGTACGCGATGCGGGGCTGGTCATCGAGCAGCATACTTACTACGGCTTCTACCGTACTCTTTGGTGGTTGTTTTTCTGGGCTAGCGGCCAAACTTCATTAGACGGCGAAGAGCACGCGCTGATCCAAAGCTGGGACAACACTTGGGAGGCTCTGCTGGCGCTGCCGCAGGGGCAAGCTGTCAAGCAAGCGCTGGATGCTGTATTGCCCAAAAGTCAGATCATTGTGGCGCGTAAGGTCTGAGTTCGGGATATGAATAAAAAAATACTGGACATTGAGGTGCTGCGTGGCATCGCAGTCTTGTTCGTGGTCATCCATCACGCCAACCAGAATTTACTTAGTTGGCCCAACCCTGGGCTTGCCCAGTTCTACGCCTATTTTGGTGGCGCGATTGGCGTAGATCTGTTCTTCGCTATTTCTGGCTTTGTGATTGCCCGCGACTTGCTACCCAAGTTGCAGCAGACCGATCACAGAGATAGACCACGATTGATAATTGCCTTCTGGGTCCGGCGAGCCTGGCGCTTATGGCCTTCTGCCTGGCTATGGCTGTTCGTTACCCTGCTGCTGGTCTTCGCATACAACGACAGTCACGCCTTTGGCAGCATTCGCGCCAACATCGAAGCCACCATCGCGGGAATTGTACAGGCTGCGAACTTCCGCTTTGCAGAAGCCGTCGACAAATGTGAGTACGGTGCCAGCTTTGTTTACTGGAGTCTGTCGCTGGAGGAGCAGTTCTATATAGCGCTGCCACTGCTGGCGCTTTTAATGCGCAAGTACTTGGTTTATGCAATCGGCGTAATCGCTCTGCTGCAACTAATTGATCCGCGCACAAGCACCTATGCCATGGTATTTCGTATAGATGCCCTCTGCCTAGGCGTGCTGCTGGCGCTATTCAGCCGAAGACCGGAATATGCTATTGCACGCCCCACCTTCTTGGCTAACTGGGCTGGCAGTCTCAGCTTCATCTTGCTGCTGATGGTGCTTCTGCTTACGCTGGGTTCACGTTATATATACATCACCCCCTACAGGCTCAGTTTTGTCGCTTTGCTGTCGGCTGCATTGGTTTTTGTAGCCAGTTACGACAGTGACCTGATTTTCCATAGGCTCAATTTCATTCGAGGACCACTCATATGGGCTGGTGAGCGCTCCTACGCAATATATCTGACCCACATCCCCAGCTTTTTTATCGTACGGGAAACGTGGTACAGGTTTACTGGGGGAGCTGCGCCCTCTCAGGAGCAGTTCCTGCTGTTTACCGCGAGCGCAACTGGCCTGATCCTGCTACTAAGTGAGTTGAACTATCGACTGATTGAAGTGCCGCTGCGCAAGAAAGGTGCGCGCATAGCCGGAGCACTGGCGACCACCCCACAAAATAGTGGTAGCCCACCAGCAAGCACTGGAATTGAAGTACGGCCATAAACTCGCTTCACGCTCAGATAGCCCCAGAACCGACTCAGGATTACCTATGGCATTCGTTTCCTACGCTCAGAATTTTGAAGATGTGACGCTTTGGCGAGCACTCAAATTGTTTGGCCCGGGGCGATACATAGATGTCGGCGCTAATCACCCAGCGCGCGACTCAGTCACCAAAGCATTTTATGAGCGCGGTTGGCGCGGCATCAATATCGAACCAGTCGAGCACTATTTCGATGCTCTATGCGAAGAGCGCGCTGATGAGATCAACCTGTGTCTAGCCGTGGCCCCGAAAGAAGGCGAGCTGACCTTCTATGAGGACCGTGAAACCGGCCTATCGACGCTCAGCGAAGAGATGCGCGATATTCAGCACAGCACTGGCATCCAGTTCGTTTCACGCACAGTCCAGTGCCGACGATTGGATAGCATCTGCGCGGAACACATGCCAGAAGATGCGCCCTTCCACTTCCTCAAAATTGATGTTGAGGGTTTTGAGCAGCAGGTATTGGAAAGCATGGACTTCCAGCGCTGGCGCCCTTGGATCGTGATACTGGAGTCCGCTTTCGATAAGACGCCGGATTGGGAGGGTATGCTGCTCTCCGAAGGTTATCTCTATGCATACTGTGACGGCATCAACCGCTACTATGCCGCCAAAGAGCAAGAGTGGCTTCTGCACCCGCTTTCATTGACGCCGTGCGTTCTGGATGAATTCCAGCTTTGCCCGGGGCACCTGATGAGTAGCCCGCAGGAAGATGTGCAAGGCTTGCGAGAGGCGCTCAGCCAGGCAGAAGCTCGATCAGAACAGGTGGAGTTGCAACTGGCCACACTGCAAGCCAGCCGCTCGTGGAAAATTGTCAGACGGCTTGCTCATCTAAAGCATCGGTTGAGTCATATTTTGCAGTCGTGAGTGTAAAGACTATTGATGAAACATTAATGGATTTACTTAATGGAATGCCTGGTCGCCTGCGAAAATAAGATTGGTCATTGCTGTGAATATAGCAGGCTGTCTTTATGGAGAAATTGAATGTTTGGTACCCCGACAGTTGAGGCGACATGCGCAAATCAGGAATAGTGGATAGTTTGTTACTTGCCTGGATGCTGGCTAGGCAAGATTTAAAGAATCGGTATGCTGGATCATATGCGGGTATTGCTTGGAACGTTGGCGTGCCGTTATTGTATGCCATTATTAATGTGGTTGTATTTTCCATTCTCATGAGTGGACGAATGGGCGTGCGTTACGGAGATATTCCGTTTGCTTTATTTTATTTCTTGCCATTTTCTCTTTGGATTTTTTTCTCTGAAGTGGTTGGACGCAGTACGGGGATTCTTCGCGAATATGGCTATTTGATAAATAAGATAGCTTTCCCTTTTTGGGTTCTACCCTTGATTCCACTCGCTTCGGCTTTATTGAGTCAGCTAATAATTCTATCTATTGTCGCGGGCTTGATGGCCTATAACGGCATTCCGCTTGGAGATATGGCTGCTGTATATGGTCTGGTCTGGATTGCATGCGTCCTGATTACTTTGGGTGTTTCGTATGCGGTTTCTGCGGTTGCGGTATACATTCCGGACGTGGCGCAAATTGTTCCAGTGCTGGTCAATGTGATGTTCTGGCTTACACCAATCCTGTATCCCGCCACTCTCGTCGAAGAGCGCGGAGCGCTCTGGGTGCGCAAATTAATCATGGATTACAACCCGTTTTATTATTTGACGGAAATATCCAGGCACGCGGTATTTGGTACGGCAGCGATAGAGTGGCATTCGCTATTTGTGGTGACGCTTATTGCTGTTGTGATACTTGTTGCTGGCTTTAGCCTTTTTCGAAAACTGAAGTCTGGTTTTGCCGATGTCATCTGATTCGAGTGGTAATGAATGAAAGGCACAGAAAACCTGGACGCGATCGTCGACATCCGGAATATCTCGAAGATTTACCATAGCTACTCAAAACCCAGTCATCGCATGCTGGAGCTATTGTCCGGTGGGCGGAAACAGTACGCCCGTGAAACCCGGGCGCTGGACGATGTCTCGCTGACTCTGGCTCCTGGCAGTCGGCTGGGTATTGTTGGCGAGAATGGCAGCGGCAAGAGCACCCTGCTTAAGGTGCTGTGCGGTGTGCTGACCCCGAGTGCTGGCTCAGTCAGTGTGAAAGGCCGGATTTCGGCTTTGCTGGAGTTGGGGGCGGGATTCAACCCGCAGCTGGGTGGTCGTGAAAACATCCGTCAGTTCTGCATGTTGCATGGTATGCAGCGTGACGAGATAGATGAAGCGGTGCCAGAAATCATCCGATTCAGTGAGCTGCAGGATGCTATTGAGCATCCGGTAAAGACCTATAGCAGCGGTATGGCGGTACGTCTTGGATTTTCATGTGCGGTCTACGTCAAGCCGGAAATCCTTATTGTGGATGAGGCACTGAGCGTCGGTGATGCCTATTTTCAGAACAAATGCCTGCACAAGATCAAGTCGTTGCTCGACGGTGGCACTACCTTTATTTATGTAACGCATGCGGCGGATGCTATTCGCTCGCTGTGCAATCAAGGCCTATGGCTGGAGCATGGCCGAATTCGGTTGGCGGGAAGCTCCAGTGAGGTCGGTGCCGCTTATCAACGCGAGGTCTTCCGGCGTATGGCCAGCGCCGGGTTCAACAAGCCCCAGCCCGCCACGGAGACCGGGCAGGGAGCGGAGTATTCGCTGGCATTTGAACATGCCCGGCATCAGGCCTTTGCCGAAAGGGTTGCGCCCTTGCGTACCGGCAGCGGCGAAGTGCGTATCCAGGATATTGCCTTGCTTGATGAGCAAGGTAGTGAGACAGACAGCGTGCCATTCGCCAGCAAGTTGCGTGTACGGGTATTTTATCAAGTGCAGGAGGCTATCGCGGCTGACCTCTCGGTCACCCTCGGTATTACCGACAGCAGCGGGCGGCAATTAATGCACTTCAATGCGGCGGGGCACGATTTTTTTATCCCTGCGGACGGCTCCCATGTGCTGCGGGTAGTGGAGTTCAAGTTCAACTGTCCACTGTGTCCTGGCGAATATGGATTGATTGCAGGCGTGGGTAGCTTTGCGGAAAATCCTGCCAACCCTGGGCAATTGCTGTTGGGTAGCGTCATTGACTATTGCGTCGGCGGTGCGCGCTTTTCCATCCGTTATCCCGAGGACGGCCAAAATATATGGGGTGTTGTACATGCACCTTGCGCAGTTTCTGCATACTCCCTGGATTGAGAAAATGGTTTCCATATCTGACGAAAATTCGGTCTCGCAAGCGCTCATAGTCCTCAGAGAGCAGTTAGCTCATCACACTCCAGATAACCCGGCGTTAAAGGGCTGGGCGTCTTACTCGCAATGTGATGAGGACGGGATAATTCGCACATGTATGGAGCGGGTCAGCTCTCTCACATCCCTGTCACAGTCCTTTGTGGAGATAGGTTGTGCGGATGGCTTGCAAAACAATACACATCAGCTGATCTTGGACGGCTATAGCGGTGTTTGGATCGATGCCAGCGAGGCATGTATTTCCCGCATCGAGAGTGCATTGGGGGCGCTTTACTCTGATCCGCTGATGGTACTGAACCAGCGAGTGACCATTGCTACTGGCGAGGCCTTGGCAAAGCGGATCAACGGCTTTCTAAGTATCGAGTCGATTGACTTCCTTTCTTTGGATATCGACGGAAACGACATTCATGTCATTCCTCCGTTTCTCCGTCGTCTGAATCCAAAGTTGGTTTGTGTCGAGTACAACGCAAAATTTCCACCACCAACCTGTGCGGCGATGGCTTACAACGAGGCGCATGAATGGGGTTATGACGATTATTTCGGTGCCTCATTGCAGTCCTGGGTCGAAGTCATGGCTAGTCACTGCTATTCATTGGTTGCTTGTAATCTGAGTGGGGTCAATGCGTTCTTTGTCCGCGATGACTTGATGCAGGGCTTCACGCGTTATTCGACAGATGACTTATATCAACCGCCTCGTTACTGGCTCGCGGACAGTCCCAAAGGGCATGCCGCCAGTCTTAAATGGATTGCGCAGGCTATGAGCGAACGTCTGGCGTCGTTCCGGATGGTTCCCGTGCAGGCTCTGGACTTACCGGCCAGCGCGTTTGCCATACATAAGGTCGAGGATGAGTTTGTTTCTGGTGATTTAGCCCGCCACGGCATTTGGGAGCCATTCGAGACGAACGTGTTCGGACGTCTTTGCCTTCCCGCCGATATGGTTCTGGATCTGGGTGCCAATATTGGCTGGTACAGCATGCTGGCGGCCCGGAGTGTTGGTGCACAAGGGCGGGTAATTGCCTTCGAGCCAGACAGGGCAAACGCCAGGCTACTGGAGGTAAATGCGGCTATTGCTGATGAACATGGGGTTATCGATATCCATAAATCGGCCGTGAGTGATCAAGTCGGCCAGTTATCGCTATACCGCTCCGGGACCAATCTTGGCGATCATCGGCTGTTTCGTGATGACACTGAGCGTGACAGTTACCCCGTGGCGGTGACCACGCTGGATGCTTTTTTTGCCGGGCATGAAGGGCGTCTGCCTGAGCTGGTCAAGTCCGACACTCAAGGGTCCGAAGCCCGCATTTTCAGGGGGGCTGCTGCGCTTTTTGCCGGCGGCTGGCGACCAGTGCTGATTTTGGAGTTCTGGCCATTTGGGCTGACCCGTTCTGGCGATGATCCGCAAGCGTTTTGGCAGAGCTTGGTGGAGCTTGGCTACCAGATTTTTGAGGTGGCAGAGAGCAATCCCCAGTTGGTGCCGTTGACCGAAGAGCGGTTGCAGCGTCGGTTGACGGACGATTTGAATCCCTCCTCGTGGGGCTTTATCAATTTGCTGTGCATCCCCTTTGGGTCTGAACGAATCGAGCTAATTCGTGATCTGATCAGGCAAGGTTGAGCAGAATTTTGTCGAGTCTTGATTCATGAACAGGACATGCTGCGAAGGGCGGAGGCAGGTGGGCTGATGTGGCGCTGTGTACGGCATCGAATGCTACTTCAAGGTCGCCAGCGCCGAGCAGCGTCATTAGGGGCGTCAGCAGCAGCTACTTGGCCAGTAACAGCAGTCGATTGGAGTGCTATATCGGAGACGGCTACTTTTCTCGCAGGGTATCTCGAGTGTTACGCACACCTCCAATTGGTTTTTAATAAGATAAAATATAGGCTGGTTTGCTGTGCGCTCACGCCTTTGCTTGCCTGGCTGTTGGTGGGCTGCAGCAAATTCGCCATCAATAGTTTGAGAGCTAAGCGCTTGGCCTTTGACTTGATCGGCTACGGCGGCATGCCAAGTAATCACAGCGCTATTGTCTGCAGCATGGCGGTGCTGATTGGGCTCAAGGGCGGCATTGCCCAGCCGGCTTTTGGCGTGGCTGTTACTCTGGCCTTTATCGTCTTGCTGGATGCCAACAGTTTGCGTCGGCAAGTAGGCTTGCATGCGCAGGCCATCAATGGCTTATCTACCGCGAAACCATCAAGTCCTTTGCGTGAACGCATGGGCCATAGTCGTAGCGAAATATTCGCCGGACTCTTGGTGGGTGCTGCTGCTGCGGCTTGGCTGGTATGGCGCTGGGGGCAGGCCTGTTCAACGGATTATTGGCGATTGCAGGGTGAGAGGATTGCTTAAGGTGAAAAAACTACTGGTGACGGGCTTAAACGGTTTCGTCGGCCGACACTTACAGGCGTTGCTGGCGACCGAGTCGAATGCGCCCTGGCAGCTGATTGCGCCTAAACCGCATGACTTGCTCGATTGTACTTCGCTGGATGCTTGGCTGCAGGATGAATGTCCGGACGCCGTTATCCACTTGGCCGGGCAAACCTTTGTGCCTGAGGCGTTCCGCGATCCGCAACGCACCCTGCAAGTCAATCTGCTGGGCACCCTGAATGTGCTGCAGGCGCTCAAGCACCGGGGGTTTAGCGGCACTTTCCTGTATGTCAGTTCGGGTGACGTCTACGGCCAGGTGGAGGAAGCCAGTCTGCCCATTAGCGAAGAGTTGGCGCCCCGTCCGCGTAACCCCTATGCCGTCAGTAAGGTTTCCGCCGAACTCTTGTGCCAACAGTGGAGTTATAGCGAGCCTTGGCGGATCATAGTTGCCCGCCCGTTTAACCATATCGGTCCTGGGCAGGGCGAGGCGTTCGTGATTCCCAGCATGGCTCGTCAGCTGATTCGCGTGCGCCAGGGTTTACAGCCGGCCCGGCTTGAGGTCGGTGATGTTGATGTGACGCGCGACTTTCTCGATGTGCGCGATGTGCTGCAGGCCTACTTAGCGCTGCTGGAACACGGCCGTAGCGGCGAGATTTACAACGTCTGCTCGGGGGTAGAACGGCAGGTTCGCGATCTGATCATGCAGATGGCGAGCTTGGCTGGAGTTGAGGTTGAGCTGGTACAAGATGTCAGTCGTATGCGCCTGTCTGAGCAGCGGCGGGTCGTTGGATGCAGTCAGAAACTACAAAAAGAGACTGGGTGGAAACCTGGCGTATCGATCACGGAAACCCTACAGAGCGTGCTCTCTGACTGGGCAGCAAGAGAAATTAAACATGTCTAAGTCTGCATTGATTACTGGCGTAACCGGCCAAGACGGCGCCTATTTGGCCAAACTGCTGCTGGAAAAGGGCTATGAGGTTCATGGCCTGGTGGCCCGACGCAGCAGCGATACACGCTGGCGCCTGCGTGAACTAGGTGTCGAGGGCCAAATCCGCTATCACGAAGGCGATCTGGCCGACGCCTGCTCGATTCAGCGCGCGGTAATCAAAGCCAAGCCGGATGAAATCTACAACCTGGGCGCGCAGAGTTTTGTTGGCAGCTCCTGGGATCAACCGGTCACCACTGCGGTAGTGGATGGCATCGGCGTTACCCACTTGCTAGAAGCGATTCGCCAGTTTGCCCCGCAAACGCGTTTCTACCAGGCTTCGACCAGTGAGATGTTTGGTTTAATTCAAGCCGAGCGGCAGGACGAAAACACCCCATTCTACCCGCGCAGTCCTTATGGCGTGGCCAAGCTGTACGGCCACTGGATCACCGTTAACTACCGTGAAAGCTTCGGCCTGCATGCCTCCAGCGGCATTCTGTTCAATCACGAATCGCCGTTGCGCGGCATCGAATTCGTCACCCGCAAGGTCACCGACGCAGTGGCACGGATCAAGCTCGGCAAACAGACTGAACTGCGCTTGGGCAACATCGACGCCAAGCGTGACTGGGGCTTTGCCGGCGATTATGTCGAAGCCATGTGGCTGATGTTGCAGCAAGAAGTGGCCGATGACTACGTAGTGGCCACCGGCGTAACCACTACTGTGCGCGACATGTGCAAGCTGGCGTTTGAGCATGTGGGTTTGAACTATGAAGACTATGTGGTGATTGACCCGCAGTTCTTCCGCCCAGCTGAAGTTGAAGTGCTGTTGGGTAACCCCGCTAAGGCTGAGCGCAAGCTGGGCTGGGCGCCGAAAACCAGCTTGGCCAGTTTGATTGAGGGGATGGTTGAGGCGGATCTGCGCCGCGTTGGCAAGGAGTAAGCGGCGATGATTATTCCCGTGATTCTGTCCGGTGGTGCCGGCACGCGTTTGTGGCCGGTATCCCGTGAGGATCACCCCAAGCCCTTTATGCGCTTGCCGGATGGTCAGTCGCTGCTGCAGAAAACCTACCTGCGCGCCGCCAGCCTGATATCGACGGGCGGCGAGATAGTCACGGTGACCAACCGTGAGCACTACTTTGAAAGCCGCGATCATTTTGCCGAAGCCAAACTGACTCGTCACCACGCCCGCTTCCTGCTTGAGCCACAAGGCCGTAATACCGCCCCCGCAATTGCGGTCACGGCCTTGGCCTTGGCGGCCGAACACGGTGACGATACGGTGCTGGTGGTAATGGCCGCCGATCATCTGATCCATGATTTGGCGGGCTTTAATCAGGCCACCGAGCATGCCGTGGCCTTGGCTCGCCAAGGTTATTTGGTCACTTATGGCATTCGCCCTACTGCGCCCGAGACGGGCTTCGGTTATATCGAAGCCGGAGATGTGCTGGATGAGCGTGGCGGTTGTCGGGTGCTGCGCTTCGTAGAGAAGCCAGACCAGGCGACGGCGCAAGAATACCTTGAGAGCGGACGTTTCCTATGGAACTCGGGGATGTTCTGCTTTACCGCCGGCAGCTTGATCAGTGAACTGCAATTGCATGCTCCCGAGTTGCTGGAACTGGCGCGCACCTGTGTGGCGCAGAGCCCGCGTCAGGACAACGCGAACGCCAAAGTGCAAGAGCTACATCTGGCGAGCTTCGCTGCCCTACCGGATATTTCCATCGACTATGCGCTGATGGAATGTTCGACCAAGGTGGCGGTAGTGCCTGCGGTATTCGACTGGAGCGACATAGGTTCATGGACGGCGCTGCGGGACCTGATCGAACCTAATGCCGAGCAAAACCGGGCGCAAGGCGATGCGATTTTTGTCGATAGCCGCAACACCTACGTGCAGAGCCAGGGTCGCTTGGTGGCTACCGTTGGAGTGGATGATCTGATCGTGGTCGAGACCGCCGATGCGGTGCTGGTGGCCCATGCCGACCGCGCGCAAGAGGTGCGTCAGGTCGCCAAGCGTTTGAAGCTGGAGAACCATCAGGCCTATCGCCTGCATCGCACCGTGTCACGCCCCTGGGGCACTTACACCGTATTGGAGGAAGGGCCACGCTTTAAGATCAAACGCATAGTGGTTAAACCCGGCGCGGCACTGTCGCTACAGATGCATCACCATCGCAGTGAGCACTGGATAGTGGTGCAGGGCATGGCCAAGGTGGTCAATGGCGGTGACCCGCGGCTGATCAACACCAACGAGTCGACCTTTATCCCCGCCGGGCACCAGCATCGTCTGGAAAACCCCGGGGTGATTGACCTGGTAATGATCGAGGTGCAGAGCGGCGAATACCTGGGTGAGGACGATATCGTTCGCTTCGAAGATCACTACGGCAGGGTTCAGTAATGGCGCTTGGCATGGCCCGCGGCATGAGGTTCTTTGGGTTGTAAATGCGCGACATGCGCGCTTCGCTGGGCATTCTTGGCTCGAAGTAAGTCTCGAAATTGAAAGCGTATTACTTAAAATTAATTTCATTATAGTCAGGATTTAAATTTGACCCGTTTACTTATTGAGTGCACATACGTTTACGAACACCCTGATCTTAATTCTGGAATTCAAAGAGTTGTGCGAAATGTTATTCAGGAGCTCAAGTCGGCCAATACCGTGATCGAGTGCATCCCCGTTATCATGCAAGGTGGTCAGCTCAAGCGTGTTATTTCGCTACTTCCTCCACCTACGCGAGCTGGTATATCTTTTCTTCGCCAGTGTGTGCATCGCCTAGATCATCTGCGTCTGCGACTTTGGGGGGGGCATGCATATATAAGTAAGCGCCTCCCATGGCATGGCAACAAAGCGCTAAATATGCCTCTTTTAATTTTGTGGAAATTGTTGAGCTTAAACATTACGCTTCCACTCCGTGCCGCTCTATGGCTTGATCGGCGCGATGAGGCTTCGAAGCAGCGCTCAGTGCCTCTAGATATCGAGTGTGGTGATATTTTCTTGCTCCTAGATTCGTCTTGGCATTTGAATTTCTACAGCCTTGCGGAGCGCTTGAAAGAGCAAGGAGCAAGCATTATTTCTGTTGTTTATGACTTGATTCCTATCAGTCATCCACAATTTTGCGACGCTGGCCTCACTAAGGTTTTTGAACGTTGGTTTGATTGGATTGCGACAACGGCAGATGGATTTGTTTGCATATCACAAACCGTACAAGGTGATGTGCAGCGTGCTGTCACTGAAAGGCTTGGTGCGGACGTTGCTAACAAGCGCAAATTTGAATACTTTCATTTGGGCTCAGAGCTTGATCTTGTGCAGCGAGATACAGTGGTGGATCCGCGTATAAAAGTGCTTTTCGACGCAACTGAAGACACTTACCTAATGGTCAGCACTATTGAACCGCGAAAGAACCACATTTATTTAATTAAAACTTTCGATACTCTTTGGGCTAAAGGCTCAAAAGCACGTCTTTGCATAATTGGTAAAATTGGTTGGAAGAGTGATGAGCTTATAGGCCTGATCCAGCGTCACCCTGAGCTGAATAAACGCTTGTTTATGTTCAACCAACTTAACGATGCAGGACTTGAGTATGCATACGCGCATTCCAGTGCTTTGCTATTTCCATCTCATGCAGAAGGGTTTGGCCTGCCATTGGTTGAAGCCATGCAGCGTGGGGTTCCAGTTATGGCCAGTGATTTACCGGTGTTCCGAGAAATTGGCGGTGAATATGTTGCGTACTTCGATCTTTCTTGCGCCGGATCTCTTGCGGCCTTGATTTTGGAACATCAAAATTCTGGACGTTTTCCTGCGGGACGTTCACTTGATAGCTGGGAGTGGATCAACTGGCGCACTGCCAGTCTGCAGCTGCTGGAAAAGACCCTTAAAATCGCTGGGCAAACGGATCTACTTAATGCCCATTACGCCTCGTATCGTAGTCGCCTTTAACGCCGGCATCCTGCGGGCGCCGCGCACCGGCATTGGCCAATATCTGGTCGAGTTGGTGCAGGCGTTGGCGGCTTATCCCGAATTTGAGTTGGCGCTGTTCAACGGTTGGAATTGCTCGTCTGAGCTGCCCGCCGCCGCGCTGCCGGGCTATTCGCGGCTGAGCGGGCTGATCAAGTGTTGCGTCCCTAATGCCTATGCCGTGCGCCGGCTGATCGAGCAGCAGCGCTTTAAGCGCGGCAGTGCGGGCGTCGATCTCTATCACGATCCGAGCCTATGGCCGTTCGAGTTCGACGGGCCGATGGTCATGACTCTGCACGATCTGACCCATGTGCACTTCCCCGAAACCCAGCCGGCCGACCGCCTGATCGAGATCGAGCGACATGCCGCCCGTAGCGTCGAGCGGGCACGGCGGATTCTGGTGGACTCGCAATTTATCGGCGCTGAGGTCTGCCGCCATTACGGCGTGTCGGCCGAGCGGGTGGTGGTGGCGCCATTAGGTTGCGCCGCGCGCTTTCACCCGCGCACGCATGCGCAGTTGGCAGCGCCGCTGCAGGCTCTGGATTTGCAGCCTGGTCGTTACTTGCTGTGCGTCGGCACGCTGGAGCCGCGCAAGAACTTGCAGTTGGCCTTACACGCCTATGAACTGTTGCCGGCGGCGCTGCGTGCGCAGTATCCGCTGGTCATAGTCGGTATGCCGGGTTGGCGCCCGGAGCAGCTGGCCGCGCCCTTGCAACGGGCGCTGGCCACGGGGCAGGTGCGACTGCTGGGTTACCAGAGTGATACGTGCCTCGCCGAGCTGCTGGCGGGGGCGCGGCTGCTGCTGTTTCCTTCGCTCTATGAGGGCTTCGGCTTGCCGGTGCTGGAGGCGATGGCCAGTGGTACGCCGGTAATCCTCAGCCACAGCTCGGCCTTGCCGGAAGTGGCGGGCGGCGCCGGAACCTATATTGATCCGCAGGACGAGCGCGCCTGTGCCGACGCCATCCAGCACCTAATTGACGATCAGCCAGAATGGCAACGCCGGCGCGCTGCAGGTTTGCTGCGCGCCCAAGAGTTTTCCTGGGGACGCTGTGCGGCGATTACCGCGAGTGTGTACCGACAGGTCCTGGAGGACTGATGCGCGTTTTACATTTTTTCAAAACCTACCTGCCCGAATCCGTCGGTGGTATCGAACAAGTCATCTTTCAGCTCTGCCAGAGCGGCGCCGCCCACGGCGTGCACAGTGAGGTGCTGACCCTCAGCGCCAATCCTGAGCCGCGCGAGGTGATGGTCGCCGATCACAAGGTGCACAGGGCAAAACTGGATTTACAGATAGCCTCCACCGGTTTTTCCGTCAGCGTGTTCAAGCGCTTTCGTGAGTTGGCGGCGCAGGCGGACATCGTCAATTACCACTTTCCGTGGCCATTTATGGATCTGGTGCACTTCGCCTCGGCGGTGAACAAGCCAGTGGTAGTGACCTATCACTCGGATATCGTCCGGCAAAAAAACCTGATGCGGCTCTACAGCCCGCTGATGCATGCTTTTCTGCGCCGCGCCGATAAGATTGTTGCGGCGTCACCCAATTACCTTGAAACCAGCTCTGTACTGGCGCGTTATCGGGATAAAACTGTGGTGATTCCTTACGGTCTGGATCGCGGCGGTTATCCGGTGCCCAGTGAATCTTGTTCGGCGGCTTGGGAGCAGCGTTTCGGTCGACGCTTCTTTCTGTTTGTCGGCGTGATGCGTTACTACAAGGGCCTGCATATTCTGCTCGAGGCCGCGCAAGGAACGAACTACCCGATTGTGATAGTCGGCGCAGGGCCTCTGGAGCAAGAGTTGCGCGAGCAAGCGGCCAGCCTCGGGTTAAGCAATGTGCACTTTCTCGGCCGTTTGGGTGAGGAAGACAAGGTCGCCTTGCTGCAGCTGTGCAGCGCGATTTTGTTTCCTTCGCATTTGCGCTCCGAGGCCTTCGGCATCTCCCTGCTGGAAGGCGCCATGTACGGCAAACCGATGATCTCCAGTGAGATTGGCACCGGTACCAGCTATATCAATATCCACGGTGAAACCGGCCTGGTGGTGCCACCAAGTAATCCGGCGGCCTTTCGCGAGGCCATGCGCACGCTGTGGGATAACCCCGCGCAGGCGCAAGAGATGGGTCGCAAGGCCAGTCAGCGCTATGAGCAGCTGTTCACCTCCGAGCAGATGGGCCGGCAGATGGCACAGCTTTACCGGGAGTTGTTAGGCCGCTAGCAGGCCGTTGAAAAACTACTGCGCTCGGCCATGCGGTGTTGAAATCAGCCTCAAAATGCTCATGTACAACTCGTACACTGCGCTTTTTCGGCTGATTTCGCCTTGCCTAGCCATCGCTCGCTACATTTTTCAACGGCCTGCTAAACAGCACGCATAAAAAAACCGGCGCAAGGCCGGTTTTTTTATCCCTGGTAGAAGTCGATTAATCGACCGCTTTAACCAGTGCCTCGATAACCTTTTTGGCGTCGCCAAAGACCATCATGGTCTTGTCGAGATAGAACAACTCGTTGTCCAGACCGGCGTAGCCGCTGGCCATGGAGCGCTTGTTGACGATCACGGTCTTGGCTTTGTAAGCCTCGAGGATCGGCATGCCGGCGATTGGCGAGTTTGGGTCGTTCTTCGCGGCCGGGTTGACCACGTCGTTGGCACCCAGTACCAGCACCACGTCAGCCTGGCTGAACTCGGAGTTGATGTCGTCCATCTCGAACACTTGCTCGTAAGGCACTTCGGCCTCGGCCAGCAAGACGTTCATGTGGCCAGGCATACGGCCGGCTACCGGGTGGATCGCGTACTTCACGGTCACGCCACGGTGGGTCAGCTTCTCCACCAGTTCCATCAGCGCGTGCTGGGCACGGGCCACGGCCAGGCCGTAGCCTGGGACTATGATCACGGTGTCGGCGTTGCTCAGCAGGAACGCGGCGTCGTCGGCAGAGCCGGACTTCACCGGGCGAGCTTCTTGGGCGCCTGCCGGGCCTTCAGTGGCAGGTGCGCCACCGAAACCACCGAGGATCACGTTGAAGAACGAACGGTTCATCGCCTTGCACATGATGTACGAGAGGATCGCGCCGCTTGAGCCCACCAGGGAGCCGGCGATGATCAGCATCGAGTTGTTCAGCGAGAAGCCGATACCGGCGGCCGCCCAGCCCGAGTAGCTGTTGAGCATCGACACTACCACCGGCATGTCGGCGCCGCCGATCGGGATGATGATCAGCACGCCAATCACGAACGCCAGCGCCAGCATCAGCGCGAAGGCTTGCAGGTTGCCGGTGAACATAAACACCAGGCCCAGGCCGATGACGGACAGGCCGATCACCAGGTTGAGCTTGTGCTGACCCTTGAACTGCACAGGCGCGCCTTGGAACAGGCGGAACTTGTACTTGCCCGACAGCTTGCCGAAGGCAATCACCGAACCGGAGAAGGTGATGGCACCGATGGCCGCACCGAGGAACAACTCCAGACGGTTACCGGCTGGAATCGCATCTCCCAAGGTGGCGACGATGCCCAGTGATTGCGGCTCAACTACGGCGGCAATGGCGATAAACACCGCGGCCAGGCCGATCATGCTGTGCATGAAGGCGACCAGCTCAGGCATCTTGGTCATTTCGACGCGCTTGGCCATGATGGTGCCGGCGCTGCCGCCGACCAACAAGCCAACCAGTACGAAGCCCATGCCGTGCAACAGGTTCAGCTCGACGCCACGGCTCTTGAATTCGGCGATTTTCATCAGAATCAAGGCGATGGTGGTGCCGGCGGCCAAGGCCATGCCGAGCATGCCGAACAAGTTACCGCGCCGCGAACTGGTCGGGTGCGACAAGCCTTTAAGGGCCTGGATAAAGCAGATCGAGGCGATCAGGTAGAGGATGGTGACGAGATTCATGCTCATGTCAGTGCTTCTCCGCCGGCGCTTTGGGCGCTTTTTTCTTGAACATTTCCAGCATCCGTCGGGTCACCATAAAGCCACCGAAGACGTTAACTGCTGCCAGCGTTACCGCCAGCGTGCCCATCACTTGACCCAATGGGGTGACGGTCAAGGCGGCGGCCAACATGGCGCCGACGATGACGATCGCCGAGATGGCGTTGGTCACGGCCATCAGTGGGGTGTGCAATGCAGGGGTGACGTTCCAGACCACGTGGTAGCCAACATAGATGGCCAGCACGAAAATGATCAGGTTGTAGACCCCGTGGGAGATCAGCATTTCTTCCATTTTTGAATTCCTCAGCCTTAGCCGTTGTTGCGCACGACGGCGCCGTCGCGGCACATCAGGCATGCGGCGACGATGTCGTCTTCAAGGTTGACGTGGAACTTGCCTTCGCTGTCGATAACCAGATTGAGGAAGTCCAGCAAGTTACGCGCGTAGAGCGCCGAAGCATCGGCTGGCACCAGGGCCGCCAGGTTGCTGTAACCAACGATGGTCACGCCGTGCTTGACCACCACTTGATCGGCCTCGGTCAGCGGGCAGTTGCCGCCTTGGGAGGCCGCCAGGTCGATGATCACCGAGCCCGGTTTCATTTCTTCAACCGTGGCCGCATGCAGCAGCGTCGGTGCCTTGCGGCCTGGGATCAGCGCGGTGGTGATGACGATGTCGGCCAGTTTCGCGCGTTCATGCACGGCGCCGGCTTGGCGCTGCATCCACGACGCCGGCATTGGCCGGGCATAGCCGCCCACGCCTTGGGCGCATTCGCGCTCTTCGTCGGTTTCCAGCGGCACGTCAACGAACTTGGCGCCAAGCGATTCGATCTGCTCTTTCACCGCCGGACGCACGTCCGAGGCTTCGATGACCGCACCCAGGCGCTTGGCCGTGGCGATCGCCTGCAGGCCAGCCACACCGGCGCCGAGCACCAGGATGCGGGCGGCTTTAACGGTGCCGGCAGCAGTCATCAGCATCGGCATAAAGCGCGGATAGTGATGGGCGCCCAACAGCACGGCTTTATAGCCGGCGATGTTGGCTTGCGACGACAGCACGTCGAGGCTCTGCGCGCGGGAGGTGCGCGGCGCGGCTTCCAGGGCGAAGGCGCAAATGCCGCGGGCGGCCATGCGCGCAATGGTGTCGCTGTCGAACGGGTTGAGCATGCCAACCAGTACCGCACCGGCCTTCATCTGCGCCAGTTCAGCGTCATTCGGGGCCAGTACCTTCAGCACCAGATCGGCGCCGAGGACCGTCGCGGCGTCGCCAATGGCGGCGCCAACCACTTCGTAAACGTGATCGGGCAAGCTGGCGCTAACGCCGGCACCGGATTGAACAGTCACCTGATGGCCGTGGCTAATCAGCTTCTTGATGGTTTCCGGGGTCGCGGCAACGCGCGTTTCACCGGCATGGGTTTCGAGAGGAACACCAATGTGCACTTGAAATCTCCTGCGTGTGATCGATTAGATAAACCAGCTCACTACGTTGGCAAGCTGGGGTGGCTGATCAGCACAAACTATCCCGCGGCGCAGGGTCTGCATGCCGGTGGGGGCGGCATTTTGCCGGCGAATGCCCAGTCCATCAACCCATTCTGTAGCAGTGCTTGCGGGTGACTACATCGGCAAGCCTTGGGCGGGACCTGGTAGATCTTGGCAAAGTCAATTGGCACTAGGTCTATAGGCTGGTTGTTGGGTATTTTTGACAGCCGTTAATGAGTGCCATGAATGACCGTTTATCAGGTCGAGAGAACTCGGCTGAACAGGCTGCAGGCCTGATTGTCAGGCTGCTAGATTAGAATAAATTAATGTTTTTTATCGAATGCATAAGCGATTACTTATGCATGCGTGTAGCGCCGCAAATTACCAACTACTTCGCAGGCCAAGCGCTGCTGCGCTTATTGCATGTGCTCCACGGGTAGCGCTTTACCGGCCTGAACACGGGTCAGAAAAACCGCCGTGGAACCTTGGTGATTGTTGGGTGAAAACGCCATCTTGAAGCCGCCCAGGTCCGTGTTGAGGTATTGCAGGGCGTCGGCCAGCTCGGCCCGTGTCGGCTGCGCACCCGTGCTGGCTAGGGCTTTGGCGAAAACCATCGCGCCTATGTAGCCCTCCAGCGAGGCATAACCGACCTTGCTCGGCTGTATGTCAGCCAGGTAATCGCGAATAACGGCCAGGGAGCGGTCGTGAGGTGATGGCATGACCTGGGTGATATAAACCCCATCGCCGTCGGCGCCGGCGGCGCTAATGAAGTTCTCGGTGCCGATAAAGGACACCGTGAAAAAACGTGCCGTAACGCCGCTGGCTTTGGCCTGCTTGATCGCGGCGGCCAATTGTTGGTAAGTGCCGACAAACACTATCGCATCGGGTTTGGCGAGTTTCAGCGCCGTCACCGCGCGATCGACGTCCAGCGAATTACGCTGGATCCGCGCTTCGGCATAAATGCCCAGGCCGCGTTTGTCCAAGGCGCCGGCGAGGCCGCTCTTGACCGCCTCGCCAAAGGAGTCGTCTTGCATCAGCAGGGCGACTTTTTGGCTGCCCAGATCCTTGCTGATGCGCTCAACTATTGCTTCCGTTTCGTCGAAATAGGAGGCGCGCAGGTTGAAGGCCCACTTTTTTAGCGGCGTGCGCAGAAATTCGGCGCCGGTAAACGGAAACAAGTAGGGCACCTCGGCTTGCGCGGCAATCGGCAGCGCCGCTCTTGAGGTGGGGGTGCCGACGTAACCGAGCAGGGCAAACACCTGGTCAACCTTGATTAGCTGCTCGGTCAGGGCGGCGCTACGTTCCGGCTCATAGCCATCGTCTTTGACGATCAAGCGGATTTTGCGGCCATTCACCCCGCCCTCGGCGTTGAGACGGGCAAAGTAAGCCTCGGCGCCGGCGTGCATGCCCAGACCCAAGCCCGCCGCCGGGCCACTTTGCGCATTGACCATGCCGATACGAATCTCGTCCGGACTCACCCCATCCTCGGCCCAGACCGAGGTACAGGGCAGCAGACCAAGCATAAAGCCAAGCAGGAGGAGCAACGATCGGGGTGTCATCAATGGGTTCCTTGGCAGCGGCGTTTGGCGGTGGCGGTGGCGCGCCAGCAACGCCGCAGAGTGCTTGGGTTAGTTCGCGGTATTAGCTGGGAGTTCACAGGATAATAGCTAGCCGGCGGAAACTCGTCGAAATAGCCCGGCGGCGAACAGGCGCAGCGCCCGCGGTTTCATCCCTCCGAAGGTGATGTTCCGGTTATGCGTGGCGCAGGGGGATAATCCGCACGGCGGGCCGTTTGAGTGCACCGTAGCGCTCAGGCTCGCCGGCGCGTCAGGTCGGCGTTGCCGCAGATCGAGCAGCGCCAGGCCATAAGGCAGGCTCGTTGGTGGCTGGGTGGCGCGGTTTGGCTGCGGTGCGTGGCGGGTAAAAAAGTGTATCTGGGTCTTGTGCTGGCCCGCACCGATTCACAAAATTTGCGCCAAAGCGATTGACCGTCATGCCGAACTGCGCTTTATAGCGCTCTGCGCTCACAGAAGCGCGGCCATCCGTCACTGGTTTTTTGGGCACAGAACAATATGCAAACCCCCACCCTGCTGCTACGGCGTCTGCCGTTTACCTTCGCCAAGCGTCATGGCGTGCTGCTCGACGGCCAGTGCCTGCAGGCGCGGGTTGGCGCCAGTTTGAATGCGGTGCAAGAAGCCCAGCGCTATGTGGGCGCCGTGCTGCCGCTGACCTGGCTGGCGGTGCCGGCCTTCGAGCAGGCCCTGAGCGACGCCTACCAGCACGACTCCTCCGCCGCCATGCAGATGGTCGAGGACCTCGGTTCGGACATGGACCTGGCCAGCCTGGCCGAGCAGATCCAGGAAACCGAAGACCTGCTGGAGCAGGAGGACGACGCGCCGATCATCCGGCTGATCAACGCCATCCTCGGCGAGGCGATCAAAGAGAACGCCTCGGACATCCACGTCGAGACCTTCGAGAAGCGCCTGGTGATACGTTTTCGCATCGACGGCATTCTGCGTGAGATGGTCCAGCCCAAGCGCGAGCTGGCGGCGCTGCTGGTGTCGCGGATCAAGGTGATGGCCAAGCTGGACATCGCCGAGAAGCGCGTGCCCCAGGACGGGCGCATGTCGTTGCGGGTCGGCGGCCGCGAGGTGGATATTCGCGTCTCCACTCTGCCCTCGGCCAATGGCGAGCGGGTGGTGATGCGTTTGCTCGACAAACAAGCCGGTCGCCTGACTCTGCAGCACCTGGGCATGAGCGCGCGCGATCGCCAATTGATGGAGGCGGCGGTGCGCAAGCCCCACGGCATCCTGCTGGTCACCGGCCCCACCGGTTCCGGCAAGACCACCACGCTGTACGCCAGCCTGGTCAGCCTGAATGACGGCACGCGCAATATTCTCACCGTCGAAGACCCGATCGAATACCACCTCGAAGGCATCGGCCAGACCCAGGTCAATTCCAAGGTCGAGATGACTTTCGCCCGTGGCCTGCGCGCCATCTTGCGGCAAGACCCGGACGTGGTGATGATCGGCGAAATCCGCGACAAGGAGACCGCCGAGATCGCCGTGCAGGCCTCGCTGACCGGTCATCTGGTGCTCTCCACCCTGCACACCAACAGCGCGATCGGCGCCATCACCCGTCTGGTGCACCAACAGCGCGATCGGCGCCATCACCCGTCTGGTG
>Ga0156169_1224_pt2 | contig 29479 bp, 31 predicted proteins | sample RifCSPlowO2_12_FD_107822 | JGI IMG/M metagenome (GOLD analysis project Ga0156169, IMG submission 107822) | Pseudomonadales bacterium RIFCSPLOWO2_12_59_9 | reverse complement strand
CCGCCATCAGCATCTCGTTGGCGCTGTAACCGCGCAGCGACACGCCAAAGGCGAAGGTCAGCCCGGCCAGGCCGACAATCACCCAGGTCAGCTTCTGGGCAAACCGCGCCATGTCCACCAGCAGCGGGGTTTGCAGCGCGGTCACCGCGCCAAGCATACGGCTGATGCAACCCAGTTCGGTCGCCTCGGCGGTGGCCACCACCACGCCGTAACCACTGCCGGCGGTCACCAGCGTGCCGGAATAGGCCATGCAGCGCCGGTCGCCCAAGCTGGCGATGAGCGCCACCGGGGCAATGGCCTTGTCGACGGGCAGCGACTCACCGGTCAGCTCGGCTTCTTCGATGCGCAGTTCACGGGCCTCCAGCAAACGCAGATCCGCCGGCACCCGCTCACCGGCTTCCAGCAGCACCACATCACCCGGCACCAGTTGCTCGGCGACCAGAGTCACCACCTCGCCATCCCGGCGCACGCGGCTGGCCACGGTGAGCATCGACTGAATCGCACGTATCGCCTGCTCGGCCTTGCCCTCCTGAATAAAACCGATCACCGCGTTGATCAGCACCACAGCGAAGATCACCCCACTGTCGAGCCACTCCTCCAGCATCAGGGTCATCAGCATCGAGGCCAGCAGCACGTAAATCAGCAGGTTGTGAAACTGCAGCAAAAAACGCCGCCACGGCGCCAAGCCCGGGCGTTGCGGCAGCACATTGGGGCCGTATTGCTGCAGTCGCAGGCGTGCCTGCTCACTGCTCAGGCCAGTGGCGCTGACATCCAGTTGCTGCAGATTTTGCTCGACGCTGAGGGCATGCCAGTCACGGGAATTCGACTCGTGCATGGGTAACTCCGTCTACCAAGAGTGAAATTCAGTCTAGCGCTATCACCCCTTACCGACCGGGTCTGGATCAAGACGACGGGGCGCCGAGCCATTCAAGTGTTGCTAATTACGTCAAGAGAAAGCCCTTGACTGTGAACCTGAGTCCACAGCTTAGGGTGCTCGCCTCCCTCCCAAGCAGCAGGTGCAAGCGATGCAAATCCACTGTCAAGACGGCCGCGAACTGAGCGCCAGCCTGTTTCGCCATAAAACCCCAAGCCGCCGCGGGGTGCTGGTGGTGAACTCCGCCACCGGCGTGCCGCAAAACTTCTATCGGCACTTTGCCAGCCACTTCGCCCAACTCGGTTTTGACGTGCTGACCTGGGATGCACGGGGCATCGGCGCCTCGCGACAAGGCCCGGCCAAACACGACAAGGCGCGCATGCGCGACTGGGGCCAACTCGATCTGGAGGCCGTGTTGCACGCCGCCGTGACTGAGTTGCAGGTGCCCTGGGCGCAAATCACAGTGCTGGGGCACAGTTCCGGTGGCCACCTCAGTGGCTTGGCGCCGGCCCTGCAACAGGTGCCACGGCTGATTTTACTGGCCTCCGGCACCTGTAGCTGGCGGCTCTACCCGCGCAAACACTGGGCGTACTTTCTCAGTGCCTGGTACCTGGTTACTCCGCTGTTGCTACGCGGCTTAGGGTATTTACCGGCGCGCTTCGGCGTCGGTCACGACTTGCCGCCCGGCGTGGCCTGGGATTGGCGCAACTGGAGCACGGCCAAGGACTATCTGTTCGACGACCCCCAGCTCAATACCCAGGGCTACCGCGACTATCCCGGCAAGATTGTCGCGCTGTCCTTTAGTGATGATCAGGCCTTCGCCCCACCGGCCACGGTGCAGGATTTGCTCGCGCACTTCCCCACCGCCCGGCGCGAACACCGGGAGGTTCGCCCACAGGTTTATGGACTGAAAAGCATTGGCCACTTCAGTTTCTTCCACCGCCGTAATCAGGCGCTCTGGACGTTAGTGGAGGACTGTTTGCCGGCTGACTAAAAACGCCGCCACCGCGCAAAAGAGTATCTTCAGCGCGATGGCGCCGCGAGGCACGGACGCTTTAATAGCCTACGCCCATCCAGGCGCGGCCTTGCCCATTAGTCTTTAGCGGTGACTATCGGGAAGACCAGATCCGGTTTATCCAGCAGCGCGAAGAAGCGCACCAGGTCGATCAGGCTGCCATCGACCTGCAGGTCGGGTGAGCCGAGCAAGTCTTTAATCCCGGCCTGCTTGGTCACTATCTTCACCAACAGCGGCCGGGTCAGGGTCAGGGTGACACTGGCCTGGCTGTCTGGCGGCGCTTGCCGGGCATGCAGCACGCTGTTGTCGATATTCAGCCCGTAGTTAGTCTGCAGATCGCTGAAGCTGATGTTCAGGGTCAGCGCCACACCCTCGGCTTTCGGGCCGTTGAGGGCCACCGCGAACATCTGCATAAACTGCTCGGCGCCGGTCTGCTCTAGCAAGCCCGTGGCGGCGGCGATATCCACGCCCTGAGCCGGGGCGCCATGGCGCAGTTCATAGGCGCCGCTCAGGTAGACATTGCGCCAAGCGCTGGATTCGGCGCGGTAGCCCAATTGGTCATAAGTCTGGGCCAGCAGCGTCTTGGCCGGCAGATTGTCCGGTTCGGCCGAGACCAGATGGTTGAGCACTTCCGCCACCCAACGGTAATCGGCCTGTTCAAAAGAGGCCTGGGCCTTGCTCAGAATCGCCGCGCTGCCGCCCATAAATTCGACGTAATGCTGGGCACCTTCGACCCGCGGCAAGGGATCGAGGTTGGCCGGATTGCCGTCGTACCAGCCGAAATACATCTGATACACCGCTTTGACGTTGTGCTTGAGGGTGCCGTAATAACCGCGGTTCCAGTAATGGGTCTGCAGCGACTTGGGCAGGCTCAGCTGCTCGGCAATCTCCCGCGGACCATAGCCCTGATTGGCCAGGCGCAGGGTTTGGTCATGGATATACAGGTAGGTGTCGCGCTGCTCCGTCATCAAGGCATTGATGCGCTCGGCGCCCCAGACCGGCCAATGGTGACTGAAGAACATCACCTCGGCTTCTGGGTGACTGACCCGGCTGTCTTCGATATAGCCGGCCCAGCGCTTGGCATCGCGGACCTTGGCGCCACGCAAGGTGTAGAGGTTGTGCAGGGTGCGGCTCATCACCTCGGCGCCACAAAAGGCCTTGGCCGCCGGCAGGTAAAAAGTCATTTCGGCCGGAGCTTCCGAGCCTGGGGTGTACTCGAAGATAAAGTCGACGCCATCGATGCTCATGGCGGTTGGGGTTTTGCCGATCAAATCGGTCGGCGACAGAATGCCCACGGTGCCCATGGCCGGCTCTTTGCCCAGGCCATTGTCGACTTTACCGCGCTCGCTACGCGGCAGGTCGCGACCGTACATATAGATGGCCCGGCGACCCATGGCTGGCCCGGCCAGCACGTTCTCGCTGGTGGCCTCCTCCATAAAACCTTCAGGGGCATAGACCCGTACCTTGCCGCTGGCGACATCGGCAGGCGAGGCCAGCGCCAGGGCGCCGCCAAAGTGATCGACATGGCTGTGGGTGAAGATAATCGCCACCACCGGCTTGTCGCCCAGTTGCTGGCGCGCCAAGGCCATGGCACGGCTGGCAGTCTCTTCGGTGGTCAGCGGGTCGACCACTATCCAGCCATTTTTGCCCTCGATCAGGCTCATGGTGGCCAGGTCGTAGCCGCGCAGCTGATAAACCCCTTCGGCCACCTTATACAGGCCATTACTGTTATTCAGTTTGGCTTGGCGCCACAGGCTGGGGTTGACGCTGCCGGGCGCGGCGCCCTGGATAAAGCCGTAGGCATCCTGATCAAAAATCACCCGGCCGTCGGCCATTTTTACCTGCAGCGATGGCTCGCGGGCGATTAAACCGCGCTCGGCCTCCTGCTGGTCGAGCGCATCGTCAGCCGGCAGGCTCTTGGCCGACTCCGCCTGAGCGGCCAGGGTGGCGCTGGTCGGCGCGCTAAACCCGCCCTCGGCGTCGGCGCTACTGATCGGTACTTGCGGGTCACAGCCGCTCAACAGACTGCTGCACAGTAAGACGGCAACTACGGGTAGGCGCATCAGGGATTCCTCTCGGGGCGGGCTGAGCACTGCAACTATTGGACAGCGCAAACTGCCCGCACTTTTTAGAGTGATTACTCTAAAGTGTCAAATTACGCAGTCACGCAATGACCGCCAATAGCCAAGGAATAATTGGCGGCCTTAATCGATATCGCCACAGAACAGCTCGATATTGCGATCCGCCGGGCTGCTGCGCAGCACTATCGCGTAGTGCCCGGCGCGCAACTCGGCCAGGCTGATAGGCGCCGTTTTACTCAGGTACCAGCCATTGTTGACCCGGTTGGCCCGCACGTTTTCGTTCAGCGAAAACGCCGGTTGCGCCCCCAGCTGGGCGCAGGTGCCGGGGTAAATAAAGCTGTAAATTTGCAGCGGGCTGCCCGAGCCGCTCGGTACGCCACCGACAAACAGATTGAGGCCGGTGATAGGCCCTTGGTCGGTCAAGCCAACCTGGGCAATGCTGCCCAGGTTTTGCGGACCGGGGTTTAACCGCACATTGCGAAAACGGCTGTCATCCGCCGTATCAGAGCCGGCGCAGCCAGCCAGCAAGGCGCCGATCAACAAGGCCAACAGTGCATGAGTAGTCTTCATCCGCGTGCTCCCTAAAGGATTTAATGCCGGCAATGGCGCGTGGTGCGCAATTACCGAGTGTTTGCTAGGCGCGACTCTGCGCCTGAAAGCCGCTCAAACCTTGCCGTGCTTGGCGGCGGATGGCCGCCTGTACCGGCGGTAACCAGCCCAGCAGCAGCCCTTTAAGGCCCAGCGCCTGACGGCTCCAGCGCCACAGATCAAAATGATCGCGGTGCTCAATGATCAAGCCGTCTTTGAAGACAAATTCGGCGCGGATTTCATTGACCACGGTGCGGCCGGTCGCACTGAAACAGTACTGCGCCGTCCAGCGCGCCGAGCCATGCTGCTCATCGGCTTGCACCGCAGTAAAGCTCAAGCTGAAATCCTTGGCCCGGCTGCACAGCATCCGCCACATGTCGCCCGCCTCGCGGCCTTTAAGGCCGACAAATACCGCATCACTGAATTGCACATCGGGGGCGTAGCACGCCGCCATAGCCTCGGCGTCCTGACGCTGAAAAGCCCGATAAAAATTTGTGATCAGTTCAGCGTTGGCAGCAGACATGGTGTAACTCCATTCAAGGTAGAGGTTGAGTATGGCTGCTGTTTGTTCGTCTCGCGATTGGCATTAATGACAGCTTTGTGGTGATAATCGACACTCATTAACCGCCGGCCCACCACCATGCTTCGTCTCGCCATTTACGTTTGCCCCCAGACTGTGTGCTCCAGCCTGAGCCTGAGCTGCGACGCCTTCGGCCTGGCCAATCAACTGGCCGGCCAGCCGCTATTCAAACTGAGCCGCTTCAGCCTGGACGGCGCCGCCGTGCAACTGCCCTATGCGCAGATCAGCGTCGACGGCGGTCTAGACTTGGCCGCCGACGCCGACCTGGTGCTGCTGCCGGCCACCGGCAGCGATATCGCGGCAACGCTTTCGAGCAACGCGGCCCTAGTCGACTGGCTGGCAGACAGACCTACGAGCCAACAACTGGCCAGCCTGTGCAGCAGTGCGTTTTTGTTGGCCGCCGCCGGCGTGCTGGATGGCGGCCACGCCACCACCCACTGGGCGCTCGCGGCCGCCTTTCGCCAACGCTTTGCCCGGGTACGGCTGGATGAACAGGCGCTGTTTAGCGAATACCGCAACCGCTTTTGCTCGGCCGGCGCCCAGGCGGGTCTGGATCTGTGCCTGCAACTGATTCGCCGCCACGCCGGGGCCGGGTTGGCCCAACAAGTCGCGAACGCCCTGTTGGTGGACCTGCACCGTGGCCAGCAGACCCGCTTTCAACCGCTGTTGCCCGCCGTGCGCCAGGACGACAGCCCACTCGGCGCGCTGCTGCTCTGGCTGCACCAGCATTTTGCCCAGCCGCTGGACCTGCACGGGCTGGCCGCACGCCTGCACTGCTCGACCCGGACCCTGCTGCGGCGCTTTAAACTCGAAACCGGTTTGACCCCCAACGACTATATCCAGCGTTTGCGCATCGGCGCCGCGCAGCTCGCCTTGCAACAACCACAGCCGGCGCTGGAGCAGGTGGCCATTGCGGTCGGCTACCAAGATCGGGCCACCTTTGCCCGGCTGTTTAAACAACTCTGTGGCGAAACTCCCGGCGCCTTTCGTCGCCGCCTGCAACTCAGTCAGCATGGCGCTGCACACGCCCCCGTCGCTGCTGCAAACGGCTAGCTCAATCGCCTCCAGGAGTTCGCCAGCCAGGCCTGGCGGTGCGATACTGCCGATCGATTTAGGCCAATGGACACTGGCGCCCGCTATGCGCAATCGCAATCGACACAGATCAGCCAACCTCTTTAGCGCAATTCGCCACTGGCACGGCGTGCTGCTGGTCATGCTGCTAAGTGGCCCGACCCTGGCCCAGCCGGCAGTTGTGCCGGATGGGCCGGTAAACGCCGCCAGCGCCCGCAACAACCTGCGTTATCCGCGCTCATTCAGCGGCTATGAGCAGCGCGACAGCTACGCCTTGGCCTTGCTGCAATTGGCGCTAACCAAAGCCGGCAGCTCGCTCAGCCTTACCCCCTCAATCCACAGCATGGCGCAAAATCGCGCCCTGGCCGAACTTGCCCTGCAGCGCAACGTTGACGTGGTCTGGGCCATGACCAGCAAAGAGCGCGAAGCCCAATTGCTGCCGGTGCGCATCAGTATCGACAAAGGCTTAATGGGCTGGCGCGTGGCGCTGCTGGCCAAACAGCAGGGGCAATTGCTGCAGAACATTCAGAGCCTGGCGGATTTACAAAAACTCCAGGCCGGTCAGGGCCACGACTGGCCGGATCGCACTATCCTGGCCCATAACGGTCTGCCGGTGCAGGCCAGCTCCAGTTACGAAGGGTTGTTTCACATGCTGGCGGCCGGGCGCTTCGACTACTTTCCACGCTCGCTGCTGGAAGTCTCCCGGGAGGCCAAGAGTTACCAGCAACTGGGCTTGCAGATCGATCCCTACATCCTCCTGCACTACCCCACCACCTCGTATTTTTTCGTCTCCCCGCATAACCCAGGGCTGGCCGAAACCTTACGCATCGGGCTTGAACGGGCGCTGGCCGACGGTTCCTTCGACCAGCTGTTTTACCAGCATTACGGCGCCGTGCTGCGCCAGCTGAAGCTGCCTCAGCGGCGGATTCTGGAGCTGGAAAACCCACTTTTGCCCGCTGCCACCCCAGTGTCGCGCACTGACTTGTGGCTGAGTCGCGCGCAACTGCTGCAGCTGGGGCAACCGCGCGCCAGCCAATAAAGCCACCCTCAGCGGCGATGATCTACATCGGCATTGATCTTGCGCAAGGCGCTGCGCCAAGCCACGGGTAGCATGCGTGCCTCACTACGCGAGGCTCCCATGACAATTAAATCCGCCGACATCTGCGCCGCCGTCGATCAACTCAACGGCTTGGTGGGCTTTAACCACAAAACCCAGCAATACCTGGTGCGTTTTAGCGAGGACTCCTTCGGCCTGGACGTCAGCGAAGCCAGCATCACCCCCGCCTGCGAATTCGTCTGGTGTGCCCTGGACGGTGGCTTGATGACGCTCAAGCGTGAGCGTTTGCAGATTCTGCTCGACCAGCATGTGCCGGATCGCCTGCGGATCAGTGAGCCCTTACTGGCCTATATGCGCCGCCAGGACTTACCAGAAATAGTCGCCCAGCGCTGCCAACGCTAATTGCCGTCAGCGCTGGCCAGCAGTTATAGCCTGGCGCTGTCGAGCGCCGCCAACAGCGCCGCATCGCGCTGGTAAATATCCGGCACGTAGTGCAACTGCCCGGCACTGTCGACTTCGGCCGTCCAATAACTCATCAGCAGCGGCATCGGGCTGGCCAGTCGGAATTCGTGGGTTTTGCCCGTGGCCAGGAGTGTGCTGACCCGCTCGCGCTCGGCCTCGCTCAACAGCTGCTGACTCAGGTACACGGCCTGTTCAACCCGCACACAGCCCGAGCTGAACGCCCGCGGCGCCTTTTCAAAGAGCTGCTGACTGGGCGTGTCATGCAAGTACACCGAGAAGGGATTGGCAAAACGCAGCGCCACCTGCCCCAGTGGGTTTTTCGGCCCGGCACGCTGGCGTAACTGGATAAAGCCTGGGTTACTCCAGTCGACCTGGCCCGCGTCCAGCTGATTACCCTCGCGGTCAAACACTTGCATTTCGTGCTTACTGAGAAAGCTCAAGTCACGGCGAATTTCCGGTAGTTTATCTTCCCGAAAAATGGTCGGTGGCACGCTCCATCTCGGGTTCAAGGTCAAGCGGGTAATCTGCGATTTCAACAGCGGAGTCGGCCGCTGCGGCCGGCCGACCTGGGTGCGGGTTTGCCACACCGCTACCCCGGCCTGGTAATAGGTCAGCTGGCCCGCCGCGACGTTAATCAGCAGACTGGTGGCCTCCAGGTTTTGCGCCAACCAACGAAAACGCTCCAGATTGACCCGCAACTGCTCGCGCCGCTCAAACGGGCTGACATTCAGCGCCGCCAAGGTGCCCACCCCGACTATGCCATCGGCCTGCAAGGCGTGCGTTTGCTGAAAGGCCTTCAGCGCCGCGACTTGCAGTGGCTCGTAACGGTTATCGACACTGGTCGCAGTGGCGGGCAGATAACCCTCACTGACCAGCCGCTGGGTTAACTCGGGCACCCGCGCGTCCTGCATGTCCGGGCGCAGCAGTGGACCGCTGGCCACTGGCGGCCAACTGGCCAAGGGTTGCTGACGTAGCTGTGCGTAGGTGCGGCGTAAGGCTTGATACTGCACCAAAGCTGGCCGGGCATATTGAAAAGCCGCCGGCAGATCATTCACACCAAACACGGCCAGTGCCAGCAGTGCATCCACGGCCGCGACAGGCGCGGGGACCAAGGCCTCCGGTTGGCTGGGCGCCTGCCAGAAGGGTTCGATCTGGGCCTGCGGCAAACGACCGCGCTGCAAGTGTTGCAACGCCTGCAAGTACACATGACTGATAAGAATGTCGCTGCACTCTGCCTGCTGCGTAACCGCCGACGGTTGAGCCGCGCTGCGCAAACTGGCTAGCTGATAACTGGCCGGATTGAGGCCGTCGTCGGCCAGTTGTTCCAACTGCGCCAGCAACGCGTCCAGCCGGCCAGGGCTCGACCAGACCTGGGTAAACTGCTGCTGACGGTAGAAGGCTTGCAGCAGGGTTTGATCTGCAACATCCAGACTGACCGGCAAAGCCGGGCAAGTTCGGGGTAATTGTTCGAGGCTCAGTTGCAAGGAAGGAATCGCGGACGTATCGCCCCCCTCGTCAGCACTGACCAGCGGCATGACTAGCAGGCTAACACTGAGGTAAACTGCGCACTTTTTGTACAATTAAAACTACTCCAATCCATGGCCGGCGCATTAACGGCCAACCTAAACTGGCAACGCTTGGCGTGCATCGCTAAGTATAAACAGACCAGTGAGGGTAACGACAGGAAGTCGGGAGCCTAACGACCTGGGGACTCTCACGCATGTTTAATTTCTTGCGCAGGCTTTGCCTGGCCACCGCTATTTCCGCCAGCTTTTCAGTGCCGGCACTGGCCACCAGCACTAATACCCAACCACTGTTTAATAGCCTTTCCCGCGCCGCCCCCAAGCTTAATCCGCAAGCGCTCCAGCAAGCCTTGAACGCCATGCAGTGCGCCCTCAACAGCGGCGCCGCCCAAGCCCAACGGCTGGCGGTGATTGATTATTCCGAGCCTTCAACGGCGCGGCGCTTATGGATTTTTGACCTGCAAAAACAAACTTTGTTACTGCACGACTTGGTTGCTCACGGCAATAAATCTGGCGAGAACTTTGCCACCCGCTTCTCCAATCGAATCGGCAGTTATCAGTCCAGCCTGGGACTGTTTCGCACCCAAGAGAGTTATCAAGGCAGCCACGGTTATTCGCTGCGCATGGACGGCCTGGAACCTGGGGTGAATGACCTGGCCCGCGAGCGCGCCATAGTGATTCATGGTGCGGATTACGTGAACCCACTGTGGAGCCAACGCCAAGGCCGTATTGGCCGTAGCCAAGGCTGTCCGGCGGTGCGCCCGGAGATCGCCCGACGGGTGATCGACAAGCTCAAGGGCGGCCAGTTTATGTACTCATGGTACCCCGACCGGCGCCTGGCCAAATCCTCGGCCTACCTCAACTGCCAGCCACAGCAAGTGGCGCGCATACTCGCCGCCAACGACCGCTAAGCGCCGATGAAACCCGAAGATCTCTTACTGTTGCTCACCCGGCAGATGCCCTACGGCAAATACAAAGGTCGGCTGATTGCCGACCTACCCGGTCAATACCTCAATTGGTTCGCCCGGGAAGGTTTCCCCAACGGCGAAATCGGCCAACTGCTGCAACTGATGCAGGAGATCGACCACAACGGCCTGTCTGAGCTGCTAACGCCGTTGCGCCAACAGCTCAACATCCGCCCCAACAGCAACCCCGGCCGCTAAGCCGGTATACTGTCCGGGTTCGCGCAAGCCAGCTGCGCACTTAACTCAAGCCATTCGCTTTAACGGATTAACCATGACCACCCCAACAGCCAACGCCGACACTACCGCCGAGAAAATATTGGCGACGGAACAAACCGGCGCCGAACAACCGGCGAGCAAAATTCCGGCATTTCGCTTCCCGTTCTCGCCAGCAACTTTTGCCCCGAACAAAGACGCCGAGCAGCCGTGGCATCAGCAAGGCAACAAATCCAGCCACGACAAAACCCCGAGCCGGGCGCCCAATGGCACGCGCCGCTCAATGGGCAAGCGTTAGCAGCTAAAGCTCAAGCCGAGGAGACTTTATGCGCGGCAACTACCTAAGCCTTATCGGCATCACGGCCTTGCTCAGCGCCTGCGCCAGCGCCAGCGCCAGCGCGCCAAGCGGCACGCCACTGACGGCGCAAAGCTTGCAGCACCATCACTGGGTACTGGAGCAGATCGACGGCCAGCCAGTGGTCGCCGAGCCAGGTCGGCAACCCGACCTGGAAATTGGCGAACAACTGCGCGCCAACGGCAATGCCGGCTGCAATAGGTTTATGGGCCAGGTGGAAATCCAGGGCCAGCAACTGCGCATCAGCAAGATGGCCTCGACCATGATGCTCTGCCAATCGCCGCAGCAAGACTGGGAAGCCGCCATGACCAGCACCCTGAGTGACTGGAGCGAGGCCAGCTTGAGTGCCCAGCAACTGCGCCTCAAAGGCGGCCAGCACGAGCTGATTTTACGTTTAAGCGACTGGGTTCACTAAGCGCGGCGGCGCCCACTGAGCGCCGCCAAGCACTCAGGCTTATTGCTCGAACAAGCCCTTGACCGGGAACAGCCCGTCGAAGGTCGCGGTGGTCTTGGTGGCCTTGGCTTGAAAAGTCTTGAGCATGTCGTTGGGGCGAAACATCCCCGACTGCCAAGTGGCCATGTATTTCAGGCTATCGGCGACACTGTGATCGCGGCTGAAGTTGAGCATTTCCTTGCAGCCACTGACCGCCAGCGGTGAATGACTGGCGATCTGCGCGGCAATCGCCAGCACCGCGTCGAGCATCTGCGCATGGCTGGCATACACCTGATTGACAAAGCCCAGGGCCTTGGCTTCATCGGCGCTGAATTTGCGCCCGGTGTAGGCCAGTTCACGCACCACGCCTTGCGGCAACAATTTAGGCAGGCGTTGCAAGGTGCCGACATCGGCCGTCATGCCCAGCTCGGTTTCCTTGATGGTGAAATAGGCATCGGCCGAGCAATAACGGCTGTCGGCGGCGCAGACCATGTCCAGCGCGCCGCCAATGCAGCCCCCCTGAATCGCCACCAACACCGGCAAGCGCACCTCTTCCAGGCTGCTCAAACTGGCTTGCAATTGCAGCACCACGCGGCGCAGATTTTCTGCCATGCGCGCCGGGTCGCCGCCCATGGGCACGGCTTTCGGGTTGGTGAACACGCCCAGATCCATGCCGGCCGAGAAATGCTTGCCGGTGGAGGAAATCACTATCACCCGCGCCTCGCCGCTGGCCTCCAGCTCGCGCATGCACAGCGGCAACTCCAGCCAAAAATCGGCGTTCATCGAGTTCATTGCCTCTGGGCGTGCCAGTTGGACATGGGCAACGTGGTCGGCAAGGGTGACGTTAAAGCTCTTATAGGTCATGACAGACAAACCTGTGCGAGGCCCGCAGTGGGCGTGGAGAAATTATCTTGACGGCGTCAAGATAGGGGCGCGATCCTGAGGCTGTCAAGCTTAGCCACCGCCCTTTTACCCCGAGTCCAGAGCCACCCATGACTGTCTACCACCACGGCAACTTGCGCCAAAGCCTGCTCGACAACAGCCTGCAGTTGCTGCGCGCCGAGGGCAGCGAAGCCTTGTCGCTGCGCCGCCTGGCCGAGCTGACTGGGGTGTCGCGGGCGGCGCCCTATCACCACTTTAAAGACAAACAGGCGCTGCTGGCCGCCGTCGCCGCACAAGGTTTCGCCGAGCTGGCCGCCTTGCTGCAACAGTTGGTCAGTGACGAGCAAATCGCCCTCGGACTACGCTTGCAGCAGGCCGTACTCGGCTATCTGGACTTTGCCCAGGCGCAGCCGGCGCTGTATCAATTGATGTTCGGGCAAACCCTCTGGCCCGCCGATTCGCCGGCCCACGGCAATAGCGTCAGTACCACGCAGTTTCAGCGCGCCGCCAAGGATTGTTTTCGCCAATACGTGCACCTGTTCGAGCGCTTGCAAGCGGCGGGGCAGCTGGCCAGCAGCAATACCTTGCGCTCGGCGCAATTGCTCTGGGCAACCCTGCATGGGCTGGCCACCCTGACCCGCGATGGCGCGTTTTTTACCCGCGACGATCTGGCCGAAATCGCCGCCCTCGCCCAATTTGCCCGCGCACCGGCATGAGCCAGGCGGTCGAGACGGTTCACTATCAACGCCTGGCCAGCGAGTTATTGCCACTGGCCAATAAGTTCTACAAAAGCCAGCGCTCCAACATGCGTGTCGGTCGCAGTGAGCAGGTGTGGATCGCTCGGCAAACGCAGATTATCGCCGCCTGCTGCCTCAAACCCGTCGAGCACGGCCAGTGGCTAACTGCCCTGCTGGTGGCCAGTCAGCACCGCCAGCAAGGCATCGCCAGCCAGCTGTTGCAGCAGTTATTACGCAGCTGTGCCGGCCCGGTCTGGCTGTTTTGTCATCCCGACCTGCTGGCTTTTTATCAACGCCAAGGTTTTCAATCGAGCACTCAGCTGCCGGCGGCGCTGGCTGATCGACTGCGCCGCTACCAGCAAAAACAGCCACTGCTGGCGCTGGTCTGGCAGCCACTGGGCGCTGCCGTCGATTAAGCCCAGGTGCCCTGGTGCGATTGGGCGGCGTCTTGCTCTTCAGTCATTACGGCGTAAATACTGCCGCACCCTACTTTCAATTTGCTGGCAGAAATGGCCGGCGCACCGATGGACACCCTGCTAATGAACCAGACCTTGCCGCCTGCTGGACTATGCCCTGAGCCGTCGCCGAGTGATGCGCCAAACCTGGCGTTTCACCCGGCCCGCGAGTCGCTGTTCAATGAGTTGCATACGCGGCCCTTTCCGGTGCTGCAAACCCCAAGTTGCCTGGCGCACCTGGTGCTACTGCGCGAAGAGCCAGCCAATGACGCCGAATACCGGCACTTGCAGGCGCTCTGTGCGCGCCACGCAGTGATGCCACCGACCGCCGATTCCTCATGCTACTACCAGAATTTTGGTGGCTTCGAGCTGCGCTGGGAGCGGCATACCGAGTTCTCCACCTACACCCTGATCCGCCACAGCGATGAGCTGTCGCCCTTCAGCAGCAGCCCGCTGGCCCTATTGCCTACTCAGTGGCTCAACAACCTGCCGGGCAAGTTGATCAGCGCCCTGCAATTGGAGCTGATCCAAGCTCCGGCTGACGAACCGGGGCCGGAGTTGATCCGCCAGTACTTTGAAGGCCACCGGCTGATCAGCTCCGAAGTTAAAGAACACAAAGCCCGCCTGTGGAGTGCCTACCGTATCCACAGCGATGGCAGTGGGCGGATTCTTATCCATAACCGCGAACTCAACCCCTGCCAAAGCGGACGTTTGGTGCGCACCTTACTGGAAATGGAAACCTACCGAATGATGCTGTTGCTGGCTCTGCCGGCGGCCAAAAGCATTGCCCCGGAAGTCAAAACCATGGACCAGCAGTTGGCCACGGTGATTCAACAGATCAACCAAATTGCCGGCCTCAACGATGAGCGCCGCCTGCTGGGCGAACTCAGCAGTTTGGCCGCAAGGATTGAAAAACTGATCTCCGATAACAATTTTCGCTTCTCCGCCGCCCAGGCCTATTACCAGCTGATCATTAATCGCCTGGAAGAACTGCGCGAACAGGAAGTTGGCGGTTTGCAGACTTTTCGCGAGTTCCTCCAGCGCCGCCTGACCCCGGCCTGGCGCACCTGCGAGGCAGTGCGCAATGAGTTGAATGATTTATCGCGGCGCATCGACCGCGCCAGTGAACTGCTGCGAACCCGGATCAACCTGACCATCGAGGCGCAAAACCAAAGCCTGATGCTGAATATGGACCAACGCAGCCACATCCAATTGCGCCTGCAACAAACCGTCGAAGGTCTGTCCGTCGCGGCGATCAGCTACTACTTGGTGGGTTTGACCAAGTACCTGGCCGAGTCGGCCAAAGCCCTCGGTTTGATCCACAACAGCGCCCTGATAACAGGCCTGGCCGTGCCGCTGTGTGTCGGCGCGGTGTGGTATGCCATGCGCAAATTACGCCGCACCCTGGAACACAGCAAAGCCGACCAGGGTTAATCCTGGCCGACTGCGATCGGAACCCTTAAGCCCGGGCGGGTGAGATAAATCGGCCGGAGACTGTAATTTTTCGCCGGCGGCTGACTCTACTGTTTGACCATTACCTGCGGATGAGCCCCATGAAACGACGCACCCTGCTGCACAGTTTGGCCCTGCTCGGCCCGCTGGCTCTGTTAAGCCGCACGGCTAGCGCTACGAGCGACGCCGAACCTGGCGCGCAAGCCATTATCCCCCTCGACAAACCTCACCAAGACTGGCGCCCACTGCTGTCGCCTGCGGCTTACGCAGTATTGTTTGAGGAAGACACCGAGCGCTCAGGCTCCAGCCCACTAAACGATGAACACCGCGACGGCACTTTCGTTTGCGCCGCCTGCTATTTACCGCTGTTCGACAGCGCCAGCAAATTTGACAGCGGCACCGGCTGGCCGAGCTTTACCCAGCCACTGGCCGGGCATGTGGGCCTGAGCCGCGACTTCAAACTGATTTTGCCGCGCACTGAATACCACTGCGCCCGCTGTGGCGGCCACCAGGGTCACAGGTTTGACGACGGCCCGGCGCCGCGTGGCGAACGCTGGTGCAACAACGGCGTGGCGCTGCGCTTTATCCCTAAAACCGAAACCTTGCCGGCGTTGCGGAGCTAATCATGACGAGCTTTTTTATCCCATTGCGCAGCAGCCTGCGTCTTGGCGCACTGCTGATCAGCTTGTTGGGCTTAAATATTGCCGCTGCGGCAGACGCTGCAAGCCCGGACGACGGCGCCGTGGCGGTGTTTGCCGGCGGTTGTTTCTGGTGCACCGAAGCGGATTTCGACAAGGTGGCCGGCGTGCTCTCGACCACCTCGGGCTACATTGGCGGCAGCTTGGCAAACCCCAGCTATGAGGTCGTATCCGCCGGTCAAAGCGGCCACTTCGAAGCGGTGCAGGTGCGTTTCGATCCCAGCCAAATCAGTTACGCCAAACTCTTGGACGCCTACTGGCCAACCATCGACCCGCTGAATGCCGACGGCCAGTTCTGCGACAGCGGCCCGCAATACCGCAGCGCCATTTTTTATAACAGCCAGCAGCAAAAACAAATGGCCGAAGCCTCCAAAGCTACCCTGGCCGCATCCGGGCGTTTGCCGGCGCCTATAGCAACGCAGATTCTGCCGGCCGGCACCTTCTACCCCGCCGAGGACTACCATCAGGACTACCACAGCAAAAATCCACTGCGCTACAACTACTACCGTCATGGCTGTGGCCGCGATGCACGCCTGGAAACACTCTGGGGTAAATCGCAGTAATGTCTTGCCGGTGCGCGGCTGAGGCTTAGCCGTTAAGACTTAGTTGCGTGCGTGAACGATATTGAAGTTTTTGATCCCGGCGTGTTGCTCCAGGCTTTGCGCCAGGGCAATCATCGGCGTACCACAGCGGCGGCAATGGGCGATGGCGACAAAACGCCACTCGGCACTGCCCTTGCTGTAGCTAATGCTGATTGAGCCCATCGCCATGTCGAAGCCGTGGCTCATCAGAAAGCCACACAGATCGCCTTCATTGGGTTGAAAACCCGGATCAAAACGCAGCGTAACGCCAATCGCCGGGCGCTGCGGCAAGTAGGTCTCTAACCGCGACAAACCGAGCATGCACAGCGCCGACAGCAGCGCGAGCATGATGGCCGCGGCATAAAACCCCACCCCAACCATCACCCCAATGGCCGACGAGGCCCAGATCGACGCCGCCGTGGTCAGGCCACTGATGCTCATGCCCTCTTTCATGATCACCCCGGCACCGAGAAATCCGATGCCGGTGACTATGCCCTGGATAATCCGGGTCGGATCGCTGCCGGTGGGGTTGGGAGCCCCATGGCCGGCGTACCAATCCAGGGAAAACCCCGCGAGCACCGTCAACGCCGCCGACGCCATGCACACCAAGCCATAGGTACGCATGCCCGCCGCGCGGCCATGGTAAGCGCGCTCATAACCGACCAAACAGCCGAGTATCAGCGCGCCAAACAGGTTCATGAAGATCAACAGATTGACTTGCAGGGCCGACGAAGACCAAAAATCCAACAGCATGTCGACGGACAACTGATTCATACGAACATCCTCAGCGGCGCACATGCCGGTTGTTTGAGCATAGCCACGCCAAGGCAATTCGAGTGCAGGAACGCCGCTTTATCCGCTACGTTGCTTCGAGCGCCAAGCCTGCCCGGCACCCACCAGCAGCCCGCTAAAACTAAGCGTCAACAAGGCAAATTTGAGGCTGGCACACAGCGCCGCCACCCGGCCGAAAGGTTCTATCGACTGGTTCAGCAGCAATTGGATCAAGGCGTAGTTTTCCAGCGTGTCGGCCAATCCCGCCAGCAGTGCAAAATATGCCATCAGACGGGTCAAGGGTTGCCATTTGCGCGGCTGCAACGGCGCCACGCCCATCAACGCCAGCCACAAGAGCCCCGCGTAGAGCGGGATAAACAGATAGTCCAGACCCAGGCTAAGCATCGCCAATTGCTGGCCGCGCGCACCCCAGTCCTGCAACTGCGCGGCGCAAGAGGCGCTAAAGGCGCAAAACTCAAAAGAGACAATCCCATGGGCGGCGCTGCTGGTTTGCAGGCCACTGTCGATCCAGCGCATCGCCACCAGCACCGGTACAAACAACAGCAAGAAACCACGCCACAACCAGGCAAAGTGCTTGCCGGATAAGTCATCCATAACCACTCCCGCAGATTTCACCGCGCCGTTTGCCTGGTGATTTATTCGTCACGCTGATACTGGTAACTGCCCTGCACCGACTGCCGTGGCACACGCAAGCCGTTGGGATACTCGGTGCTTTGACGAATGCCGCCCGATTGTTGCAGCGTCGAGCCGCCGTACAGGGTAGTGCTGCGGGTCGACACCCCATTGGGCAGACCTGGGACTGGCTGCAGCTCATAACTCTGACTGCGTGAAGAGCCACTGATACTGCCCGAAGCGCCGGGGCTCACCGAGTACCGCTCGATAACTTGAGGTTGATGTTTTGGCGGTTCAGCCGCCAACACCGGCAACGTCCATATCGCGATAAAAACCAACACCACGTGCTTAACAAACCCCATCAAATCACCTCTTTTATGCTGCCGCTAAAAGTCACTCGCCAGCGCCTCAGTGTCTGCCCGAGCGAACGCCACAGCAAGCAGCAGAAGATGCCCACAGACCAGTGAATTTAACTGATTTTTTGCGGTCTACTGGCGCACAGCAGATTCATGTTTCAAACTGATTAATTGATGTTTGTTTAGTGCATTTATCCACCCAACCAAGCACTCTTGCTCTAGGAGTTTCTGTGCGCCCTCCCAGCCGCTGGCTGCCAAAACCCACTGCCACCTTCAGTCTTGCACTGTTGTTGCTGGCACTTCCGCTGGCCAGTCGCTATTTGCTCGGCTGGTCTGACCCACGCGGCTATGCCTCAGACCTCGCCATTGGTGGTCTGCTGCTGTTGTTTCTGCGCCAGCGATCGCCATGGCTGACACTGCCAGTGCTGCTCTTTTGGGCGCTGTTGAGCTTGGGCGCCGCCGAATTGGTTAGCGCCGTCGGGCGTATGCCTGAAGCCAGCGATTTGCATTATTTAACCGATGCGCAATTTCTCACTCAGTCCACTGACGGTGGCGGTATCGCTCATCCATTGCTGGCTTTGAGCTTGCTGCTGGGCATTGCGCTGTACCTGCTGTCGGCCCGACGCCAATTACCCGCCCCAACACCCCGCTCGCGCTACCTCTATGCCGTGCCATTTTTATTGCTGCTCGGTCATAGCACAGCGTCTTACTTACAGCCGAGCGAGGTCGATGAATGGCGTCAATTCAACCTGCCGCACAAGCTGCTGGCCACCGCCGTAAATGCCGGCCAGCAACAACTCGAGAGCTGGCTCGATGACAGCCCAGTCGACAGCCCGGTCGACATCGCCGGGCTTAGCCAACTCGACCTTAACGGCACACGTTTAATTGCCGGCGCCGGCAAGGCGCGCAACGTGCTGATCATTACCGTCGAAGGCATCCCTGGTGCTTATATAGCTGCCAACCGCAATGCCATTCACAGCAGTTACCACGAAGACTTGATGCCCAAACTCAGCCGCTGGGCCGAGCGCGCCATGACCACCCCGGATTACGTACTGCACAGCCATCAAACCATCCGTGGCCTGTACGCCATGCTCTGCGGCGATTACAGCAAACTCGACAGTGGCACCCCAAAAGGCGTCGAGTTGCTCAACAATAACAACCAACGTAATCAGCAATGCCTGCCGGCGCAAATGAGTGGTCAAGGTTTTAGTACGCACTTCTTGCAAGGTGCCGGGCTGCAATTTATGGCCAAAGACAAAATCATGCCGCGCATGGGTTTTAACCAAACCCACGGCCGCGAATGGTTTCGCAAAAAGCCACAACTCGAGTTCGCCTGGGGCATGGATGACAAATCCTACTTTGAGGGCGTACTGACTTACGTGCAGCAATTGCGCAAACACAAACAGCCCTGGATGCTAACGCTGATGACGGTTGGCACTCACCAACCTTATGCCGCAGCCGAGGACTATTTAGCCCGTTACGACAGCCCCAAGCAGGCGGCCGTGGGTTATCTGGATGACGCCATCGACAGTTTTCTCAGCGGTCTGGAAAAACAAGGCGTACTCAAAGACACCCTGGTGATCATTACCTCCGACGAATCCCACGGCCTTGAAGGCGTGCGCCTGGCTTCGGCCTGGGGCTTCAATCTGGTATTGGCGCCCGAACAGGCCGCGCTGCCGACAATCAAGCAAGGGGTCTATGGTCACGTTGACCTGACCGCCTCGATACTCGACTACTTCGACCTGCCGGTGCCGGCCAATATTTCTGGCCGCTCACTGTTTCGTAACTACGCCAGCGGCCGCGAGATCATGTCGTACACCAACGGCATGCTGCGCCAGCACGATGGCAAGGGGCAGTTTGTCGAATGTAATTTTCAACATGTTTGCCGGCGCTATGCCAGCGACGGTTTTATTGCCGACAGCGCACGTTACCTGGGCCGTTTCACCGGCAAACAGGCCAACATGGTCGCCGCGCGCGCCGCCCTGCTTGACCAGTCGCTGCTCAGTGGCCAACTCGGCCAACAATACCAATTCGCCAAGCGCGACAAGGTAAAACTGCACGAGAAAAACCTAGACGACTGGACCGCCAACCTGGTCGGGGCGCAATACCTGGAATTGCCGCAAGGCTCGCAAACCACCGTACACCTCAAGGTGCGGGCGCTAAACTTGGATAAAAAAGGCCTGCAACTGCAGCTAAAAACCAAGGAGTTCGACCGCGACGTAACGCTGGATATTCCACCGCTACCTTTGCTGACTCGTGGCAAACCTATTGATCTGAGCTTTAGCTTTGACAATTTGCAGGCCCGTAAGGCGTTTTCCTTCCACCTGCTGGGTCAAGGCCGCGGGCTGATTGAAATCACCGACTTCACTGTGACCAGCCAGCCACTACAACCCACTGCCGACTTGGTCACCAACCAGCCAACCGACGACGGTCAAGCACTGTAAAGACGCCTCGCCAAGACTGGCGAGGCAGAGCAGTCTTGGCGAGGCCGTTGAAAAACGTAGCGAGCGACGGCTAGGCAAGGCGAAATCAGCCGAAAAAGCGCAGTGTACGAGTTGTACATGAGCATTTTGAGGCTGAGTTCAACGCTGCATAGCCTAGCGCAGTAGTTTTTCAGCGGCCTGTTAGACCTGCTCGATACGGTCGGCATGGATAACAATCAGACCCTGCTTGTACAAGGCACCGATGGCCTTTTTGAAGTTGCCTTTGCTGACGCCAAACATGTCACTGATAAGCTGCGGCTCGCTCTTGTCGTTGACCGGCAGTACGCCACCCTGCTCTTGCAGCAGCTGCAGGATTTTCTGATGCAAGGCATCGGCCGCATCCTGCCCTACGGGCTGCAGTGACAGGCTGATTTTGCCGTCGGCGCGCAGCTCTTTGATAAAGCCTTTCTCGCGGATGCCGTTGCGCAAAAACTTGAACACTTCGTTCTTGTGAATCAAGCCCCAGTGTTGATTGTTGATAATGGCCTTAAAGCCCATATCGGTTGATTCAGCCACCAACAAATCAACGCTCTGGCCAACTTGATAGGTATTGGGACGCAGATCCAGATAACGATCCAGCCGCGCCGTGGCGGTGATACGACGCGTGTGTTTGTCCAGATAAACATGCACCACGCAGTAGTCGCCGGCCTGCAATGAGCGCTTCTCTTCCGAATAGGGCAGGAGCAAATCTTTGGACAACCCCCAATCGAGGAAGATGCCAATGCTGTTGACCTCCAGCACCTTCAAACTGGCGAACTCGCCCACCTGCACCTTGGGTTTTTCGGTGGTGGCGATCAGCTTGTCGTCACTGTCCAGGTAGATGAACACATTCAGCCAGTCCTCCACCTCGCTCGGCGTATCCTTGGGGATGTAGCGCTTGGGCAGCAGAATCTCGCCATCCGCGCCGCCATCCAGATAAAGCCCGAAATCGGTGTGCTTAACCACCTGTAAACTGTTGTAGCGGCCAATTAATGCCATGTTCAATACCTTGATTGCCTAGCCTGCATTCTATCTGCAATTGCCCCCTGAGTTCGTGGCCATCGCAGCATTTACCCGCCGGGCTGCGCCAAGCGCAGACAAAGACCCAGGCGAGCCTCGCCACGCGGTAGAATGCTGACTATCGAAGCGATCCACCCTTTTATCTGAGTGACCTGCATGATCAATAACGATGTCCTGCGCAGCCTGCGTTACAGCCTCAATATCAATGACGCGACCGTGCTGGAGGTGTTCAGCCAGGCCAACTACAGCCTTACACAGCCGGAGCTGGCGGCGTTTTTGCTGCCCGAAGGAGATGAAAACCGCGTGCTGTGCAGCGATGAGGTGATGGCGCATTTCCTCGACGGCCTGGTGTGCTTCAAACGCGGCAAGAACGACAACCTGCCGGCGCAGCCCGTGCAATGGCCGATCAATAACAACGTCATTTTGAAAAAACTGCGGGTTGCCTTTGAGCTTAAAGACGCCGACCTGCATGACATTCTGCAAGCCGCCGACTTCCCAGTCTCCAAACCGGAGCTCAGCGCGCTGTTTCGTAAAGAGGGGCAAAAGAACTTCCGTCCCTGCGGCGATCAACTGCTGCGCAACTTCCTCAAAGGCCTGACTCTGCGTCTGCGCGGTTAAAACAGTTGCCAAGCGCGAAGGCGCGCAGTACCTGACGCTCAAAGGCCTGACCCTGCGCCTGCTCGGTTAAGCACTGACTGCAGTGCGTGAAAACACTGCAGCCAGCGTATCAACCGCGCCGCTCAGCACAGCAACACCAGTTCCGAGCACATCTCTTATAACAAAAACGAATATAATTTTTGTTTGATCAAACCGCCTCACGGGGTAGGGTTAGTCCTTGACTTATCACTGGATAACCAACCGTCCCCCATGCGTACAACTCTTACTCGCTTCTTTGAGCTGGAATCTGCCAGCGGTTTATTGCTGATCGCCGCCGCCGTGCTGGCCATGACCATCAATAATTCACCCTTGAGCTTTCTCTATACCGGCCTGCTCGACATCCCGGTTGCCGTGCAGTTTGGCGCCTTAGAAATTGCCAAGCCGCTGCTGCTGTGGATTAACGATGGCCTGATGGCTGTATTTTTTCTGCTGATTGGCCTGGAAGTGAAGCGCGAAGTGCTCGAAGGCCAACTCAAAGAACCCTCGCAGCTGGTGCTTCCGGGCGCCGCCGCGATTGGCGGCATGCTGGTGCCGGCGCTGATCTATTGGGCCTTCAACCACGAGAACCCAGCGGCCATTGGAGGCTGGGCTATCCCCATGGCCACCGACATCGCCTTCGCCCTCGGCGTGTTGGCGCTGCTGGGCAAACGTGTGCCGGTGTCACTTAAACTGTTTCTGATGACCCTGGCGATCATCGATGACCTTGGGGCCATCATCGTCATTGCGCTGTTCTACTCCACCGACTTGTCGACTTTGTCACTGATCCTCGCGGCGGTATTTATCAGCATTCTGATCATGATGAACCGCTTTGGGGTGAGCACACTCAGCCCCTATCTAGTGATCGGCACCTTGCTGTGGATCTGCGTATTAAAGAGCGGTGTGCATGCCACGCTGGCTGGAGTAATCCTGGCGCTGACCATTCCATTGCGTTCAAGTAACGAGGAGCCCTCCCCTCTGGCAACCCTGGAGCATGCCCTGCACCCCTGGGTAGCCTTTGCGATCTTGCCGATTTTTGCCTTTGCCAATGCCGGCGTGCCCCTGGCCGGCCTGAGCCTGCAAAGCTTTCTCCATCCAGTACCACTGGGTATTACCGCGGGCCTGCTGATGGGTAAAACCCTTGGGGTGTTTGGTTTTACCTGGCTGACGATTAAAACCGGTCTGGCCAAGTTGCCCGAGGGCGCCAACTGGGGCCAAGTGCTGGGTTTGGCAATTCTCTGTGGGATTGGCTTTACCATGAGTTTGTTTGTGGGCTCCCTGGCCTTTATCCCTGACGTCAGCGAATACTCAGGCATGGATCGGGTCGGCATCCTCACCGGCTCAGTCCTGGCGGCGTTGCTGGGTTTTGCTGTCTGCTACCTAAGCAGTCGCAAGCAAGCCTAAGTTGCAGACAACAAAAAGCCGACCTTGGGGTCGGCTTTTTCTATTGCGTTATGGCTTAGTGGGCGACGCGGCTGGTGCCATTGACACTCATGATGCGCACCCGCTCGCCAACCCGGAAGATTTCATTGGGCTGCACCTCCTGCACATAGGCGCGCATGCTGCCGTCGTCTTCACGCACGGTGATTTCTACGCCTTGGGTACGGGTCAAACCCTCTTCGGTTGCCGCGCCCAACAGGCCACCGGCTACTGCGCCGACTACGGCCATGACAATACTGCCTTTACCACCGCCGACCGAGCTACCACCCACACCACCGATCACCGCACCGGCGCCAGCGCCGATTGGGGTTTTGCTGCCTTCGATTTTTACCGGTCGCAAGGATTCGATGGTGCCCATCCGTACGGTTTGCACGGTACGGGCTTCGTCACGCGAATAGCTGTCGCCGGTCAGGCTCGACTGGCAACCGGTCAATGTCAGCGAAACAGCGGTAATTGAGGCCGCCAGCAGAACAGACTTACGCATTGCAGTGTCTCCATAAATGACTGTTACCTATTAGACTCTGCGCCGCAGACGCTGTCACGACGCAGCCTGGATAAATAGCTGTATTTACCCTGTTCTGACCTTAGAATTAACCCGCCAGTTCAGCCGTCAGCGGACTCTCAGCGCAGGCTCAGGAAGCGTTATGGATTATTTTATTATTTTCATCGCTGTTAGCAGCGGTTTGTATTTTCACTGGTGGCTGTATGTGCGCATCAAGCGCTGGACGGATCGCGATCTGGCGCTATCGATGGCCGGTGCCGATGCCGACAAACGCACTTATATGCTGCAGCGTTTGGCGGCAGCCAAAGCCGCTGGCGTGAAGAGCAAGCAATTAGCCAGCTGGCTGGAACAAGCGGCCAGCGAATATCGCGCTGACTGAACCGCACTAAGGCGCCAGTCGCTCACGCAGCCAAGCGTTGTCGAGCAAGCGATAGTTGAGTCGATCATGCAAGCGGCTCGCCCGCCCCTGCCAAAACTCGATGCGCTCCTGCAGCAAGCTATAACCACCCCAATGTTCAGGGCAATGGGGGGCCTGCTCCATAAAGCGCCGCTCGGTCTGGGCCAACAACTCTTCCAGTTCGCCACGATCGGTAATCACCTGGCTTTGCGGCGACGCCCAAGCGCCGATGCGACTACCCAGCGGGCGCACCTGAAAATACGTATCGGACTCGGTCAGACTGACCCGCTCGACCCGCCCTTCGATGCGCACCTGACGTTCGAGACTGGGCCAAAAAAAAGTCATGGCGGCAAACGGCCGCGCCGCTAATTGCGCACCTTTGGCACTGTCGTAGTTGGTAAAAAAAGTAAAACCGCGCTCATCCAGCCCTTTAAGCAGCAGTACCCGGCAATGCGGCCGACCCTCGGCATCCACAGTCGCCAAGGTCATGGTGTTTGGCTCCACCGGTGCTTGCTCGGTGTTCACCGCATCGACAAACCATTGGTGAAACAGCGCAAAGGGCTCAGCGGGCGCATTGCTCTCACACAGACCATCGCGGGTGTAGTCGCGGCGCATGTCGGCCAGGCTTTTGCTCATGGCAAAACTCCTTAAAAGTAGAGGCTTAAGCTTACCCAGCCGTCAGCCACTTGGTTTGATCTGCGACAAGTTGTCGGTGGCGCACGCTACAAACACTGCCCAAGGACACGGGCGAGCTGTTGCGCACGCGGGTCCATCAACACATAAGGCCCCAGGCTATTGGTGACAAAACCAAAGGCGACTTCCCGCTCGGGGTCGGCGAAACCCACCGAGCCACCGGCTCCAGGATGGCCGAACGCCTGCGGGCCAAGCCCGTAAGTAGCGTTGGCCACGTCCGGCTGATCGAGCATGCAGCCCAGGCCAAAGCGGGTATCGGTCAGCAAGGTTTGATCTGGGCCAAGACTGTGCTGACGGCGCAGTTCAGAAAGCAACTCAGTGTTCAACAAACGACCGTCCAGCAAGCCGCTGTAAAACCCGGCCAGGCTGCGAGCATTGCCGTGGCCATTCGCGGCCGGCTGCTGCATGCGCCGCCACTCGGGCTTGTTGGTACTGGTCATAATCGAGGGTGGATTGGCAAAGGCCCGGGTGGTCATTGAGTTCGGCTCGCTGAACATGCATTTGAGCAAGCGTTGCGCGGCGGCGTCGCCCAGATCGCCCTTGATGCGACTGACATGGGCCACCCGGGCAAACTCGCTGTCGGCCAAGCCGACATGAAAATCCAAGCCCAATGGCTGGGCGGTGCGCGCCACAATCGACTCACCCGGCCCGCGCCCATCGGCCCGGCGCAGCAACTCACCGACCAACCAGCCATAGGTAATAGCGGCGTAGCCATGCCCCTCGCCCGGCGTCCACCAAGGGCGTTCGGCCGCCAGCTTTGCGGTCATGCAGCTCCAGTCATACAAAGCCTCAGGCGGCAGCAGCTCACGCAGGGCTGGCAAACCGGCCTGATGACAGAGCAACTGGCGCAGCGTGATCGCTTGTTTGCCGGCGCAGGCAAATTCAGGCCAGTAATTGGCGACTGGCACATCGAGGGCCAGCTTGCCTTCGGCCACCAACTGCAAGGCAGTCACGGCCGCAAAGGTTTTGGTGCAGGAAAACAGATTGACCAGGGTGTCGGTCTGCCACGCCTGGGCGCCATCTTTGTCGGCGACCCCGGTCCAGATGTCGACGACCGTTTGCCCGCCAATCTGGATGCAGAGGGCGCCGCCGCGCTGCTGCGGATCGGTAAATAACGCGGCAAAGGCATCTTTAACGGCTTCGAACTGAAGATCAAAATAACCCTGAATCTGCACGCAGCAACTCCTCTGGCAAGAGTGAAATAAGCGGAACTGGTGCAGCGCACCGCTCACCAGAGAATCGTTCAAGAGCCGTAAATGGCTCTTGAACGAGGCCAAACAAGCTTTACGGCGCGCTCTTGGCGGGTGCCGGCAAACCGTCTTTGGCCAGCGCCAGATTGGCCTTACGCACCCCGTCAACAAAGCCCTGGAAAGGTCGATCGGTAATACCTACCAGCCCGAGGTGACCGTTCTCACCATCGAGTAAACGGCCGCTAAGCGGTTGGTCGAGGTACTGAAACCAGTGCACGCCGACAATCAGGGGTTCGGCCAGCGCCTGCTTGAGGAAGTTGGCATAGGCCGGGGCCCGCTCCGCCTCACTGTAGACCTCACTGACGCCGCCCCAGAACGGCCCACGATCGCGCGAGCCGAAGTGAAACTCGGTGACCAGCACCGGTTTATCCAACGCGCGCAAGGCGGCAAAGTCGTAGCCATGCTGCGGCTCGCGGGTATAGAAGTTAAAACTCAAGACATCGCAATACTGCGCGCAGGCGGCCACCGCCTCCGGGGTGCTGATGGCAAAACGGCCGCCGAGCAACATGTGATTTGGCGAATGCCACTTCAGCGACTCGGTGATGGTTTTGAAGTAGGTATCGGCAAACAAGCGTTGAAACCGCTGCAAATCCGCCTCAATGGCCGGATGCTCGGCGCTCGGCAGTGGCGCCTGGAAGCCTGGGTCTTCCATCAACTCCCAGGCCGGCAACTCAATCCCCCAGGCCTTGGAAAGCCCTTGCTGATTGCGGTACTTGTCGCGCAATAACTTGAGAAATGCCCGCTTGGCCGGCACATCGGTGGTCAAGCGCAAGGTGTTATAGGCCAGTGCATAACGGGCCTTGGGCTCGGTACCCTGATCGGCCCAGGCCAGTTCATTATCGGCGAAATAACCGAGCAACCAAGGGTCATCACGATGATCACGGGCGGCAATCGCCACGGCCCGCTCGGTGGCCAAAGCAAAGCGTGGATCAAAGGGGTCGGGCATGCCGCCCCACCAATCCAGCCCGGTGCTGATGGTGGCGTAGTCGCCATGAATCAACAGCGGAATGGTGTAAGGCACCCGCTGAGCGGCGATTAGCGCCGGCTCGCTCCAGTTACCCAGGGTGTTAAAGCCCCAGGCTTGCAGACGATCGAGGGTATTGGTCACCCAATTAGCCTGGGGTTGCTTGCCGTAACTGCGCTCCAGGTTCGCGCCATAAAAATCAAACCAGCGGCCGTGGTCAAACGCCCGCCCTTTAGCTGAGCCCGTATCACTGCGATTATCGGCGCTGCCGAAATAACTGGCCAAGGCCTCGCCCTCTTTCGGCAAGGCAGCAAACATCGACTCGCGGCCTTCTACATAGGTCTGGCTGTTGTCAGCGGTAACTGTGTTAACCCCCAACGAGTAGAACGGATGACCTTCGGGCGTGACCAGGTACCAGCGACCATCACGTTTTTCGCTGCGAAAGAAACCTTTGGCCTCAAAGCTTGGACCACTGAGCAAGCCGCCAAACTGGTCCTGCTTGGGCCGCTGGCTCAGCCAGCTTTTCAGTTGAGCTTGTTCTTTGTCTGCGGCGGCTTTGAGCTGGGCATCGCTGCTGACTTTTTCCGGCCACTGGCCGCGGCTGTACTGGCCATAGGCGTCGACTATATTGGCGTACGCTGCGGATTGCACTGGCGCCACCTCTTGCACACCGAAGCGACCGAGCAAGATGCTCTGGGTGGCATTCGGCTGGTTCAACGACAGACTTACCGCCACCACCTGACTGGCCTGTAACTCGCCGGTCACGGTGCTGGCCAACAGCACATTTTTACCCTCGTAATGCCAGGGCATCGGCGGTCCGGCGCGCATGCCCTGCATCAATGGTGAGCTTGCTTGCAGCGGCACCAACAAGGTTTGCGCAGGCCCGGCCGGCAACGCGATGCTGGTGCGCAGCACCTTGCCGTCGGCGCTTTCAATCTGCACTTCGAGGGTCAAGGCCCAGTCCATGGCGTTTTGCACCCGCAGGCTCATGGCGCCGGCGGTTGACCAGTCCCAACTGCCACTTTGCGGAGTCAGCCGCAAACTCGGCTGCGCGGCTTGGTTAAAACTTAACCGGCGCAAAATCTCGCCCTCACTGCTGACCTCAGCAGTCAAGCTCGGCAGACTGGCGTCACGGGTAACCACCTGCACCACGTCCATTGGCTTAACAAAGTTGTACAGCGTCTGGCCGTCTGCAGCTTGCACACCGGGGGCGCAAAATACCGCGCCAAAACACAGGGCAACCAGCGGACGAAAGGAAGACAACAGCATTGCGACTCTCTCCTGGACTAAATATGTGCACGCCAGCGGACCTCTGGCGTGCCAAGACCGCCATTGTGCGGCACTGCTGCGGGTTTTGTCTTTCAAAGGCCGCAGCTTTGTAAACCTAAGGCTAAAAAACCAGTTTGCTGACGAGGTTTCCCCGCCCCAGCCGACTCGCAACGGCCTGTTAGCCCGGACTCAGTCAATAATCCGTCGAAACGGCGGCAAAGCATTCAAAATCGCCTTGCCATAACGCTGGGTCACCACTCGCCGATCCAGCAGGGTGATGGTGCCGCGATCTTCCTCGGTGCGCAGCAAACGCCCGCAAGCCTGCACCAAACGCAGCGAGGCATCCGGCACGGCCAACTCCATAAAGGGATTGCCGCCGCGGGCCTCGATCCATTCCGACAAGGCTGCCTCCACCGGATCATCCGGCACCGCGAAAGGAATCTTGGCAATCACCACGTGTTCGCAATAGGCACCGGGCAAATCCACCCCTTCGGCAAAACTGGCCAAGCCGAACAATACGCTGGCCTCACCGCTATCGACCCGCGCCTTGTGCTTGTTCAGGGTCTCTTGCTTGGACAAGTTACCTTGAATAAACACCCGCTTGCGCCACTCCCGCTCAAGGCCGTCGAACACTTCCTGCATCTGTTTGCGCGAGGAAAACAGCACCAAGGTGCCGCGCGAACCCTCCACCAAGCCCGGCAGTTCACGAATGATCGCCGCCGTATGGGCCGCCGAATCCCGCGGATCGGCGCGCAGATCAGGCACCCGCAGCACCCCGGCATCGGCATGCTGGAAAGGACTCGGTGCCACAGTGGTGACCGCGCCCTTGGGCAAACCGGCGCGCATTCTGTAGCGATCAAAGGTGCCCAGCGCCGTGAGCGTGGCGGACGTTACCACCGCGCCATAGGCGACATTCCACAGGTTACGCCGCAGCGTCTCGGCGGCCAGAATCGGGCTGGCATTGACCTCGATATCAAACTGCGCGCCGCTTTCGGCCAGGCTCAGCCAGCGCGCCATCGGCGGATTGTCCTGCGGATCTTCGGTGCTAAAGGCCGTCCACAGCTCCC
>Ga0156169_1295_pt1 | contig 37494 bp, 37 predicted proteins | sample RifCSPlowO2_12_FD_107822 | JGI IMG/M metagenome (GOLD analysis project Ga0156169, IMG submission 107822) | Pseudomonadales bacterium RIFCSPLOWO2_12_59_9 | reverse complement strand
GTGTTTATCACCGGCGCCTACGGCCTGGGCGAAACCGTGGTGCAGGGCGCGGTCAACCCAGACGAGTTTTATGTGCACAAGCAAACCCTGGAGGCCGGTCGCCCGGCGATCCTGCGCCGCAACCTGGGTAGCAAAGCGATCAAGATGGTTTATGGCGACGAAGCCAAGGCCGGCAAGTCGGTCAAGGTGGTTGATGTTGAGCACGCCGATCGTGCGCGCTTTTGCCTGAGCGATGCCGAGGTCACCGAGTTGGCCAAGCAGGCGCTGATCATCGAGAAGCACTACGGCCGGCCGATGGACATCGAGTGGGCCAAAGATGGCGATGACGGCAAGCTGTATATCGTTCAGGCTCGCCCGGAAACCGTCAAAAGCCGCACCAATATCAATGTCATGGAGCGCTACCTGCTCAAAGAAAAAGGCACAGTCCTGGTCGAGGGCCGCGCCATCGGTCAGCGCATTGGCGCCGGCAAAGTGCGGGTGATTCACGACGTTTCCGAGATGGACAAGGTCCAGCCGGGCGATGTGTTGGTCTCCGACATGACCGACCCGGATTGGGAACCGGTGATGAAACGCGCCAGCGCCATCGTCACCAATCGCGGCGGGCGTACCTGCCACGCGGCCATTATCGCCCGTGAGTTGGGTATTCCGGCGGTGGTCGGCTGCGGCAACGCGACTCACATATTGCAAGACGGTCAGGGCGTTACCGTGTCCTGCGCCGAGGGCGATACCGGCTTTATCTTCGAAGGCGAGCTGGGTTTTGATATTCGCAAGAACTCCGTCGATGCCATGCCGGATCTGCCGTTCAAGATCATGATGAACGTCGGCAACCCCGACCGTGCTTTCGATTTCGCCCAGCTGCCCAATGAAGGCGTAGGCCTGGCGCGGCTGGAATTCATCATCAACCGCATGATCGGCGTGCACCCTAAGGCGCTACTGAACTTCGCCAGCTTGCCGGCGGAGATCAAGGACAGCGTCGAGAAACGCATCGCCGGGTATAGCGATCCGGTGGGCTTCTATGTCGAGAAGCTGGTCGAGGGCATTAGCACCTTGGCGGCGGCTTTCTGGCCGAAGAAGGTGATAGTGCGGCTGTCGGACTTTAAGTCCAACGAATACGCCAACCTGATCGGCGGCAAACTGTACGAGCCGGAAGAAGAAAACCCGATGCTGGGTTTCCGTGGCGCCTCGCGTTACATCAGTGAATCCTTCCGTGACTGCTTCGAGCTGGAATGCCGGGCACTGAAGAAAGTGCGCAATGAGATGGGCTTGACCAACGTCGAGATCATGGTGCCGTTCGTGCGCACCTTGGGTGAGGCCAGTCAGGTGGTCGATCTGCTGGCCAGCAACGGCTTGTCCCGTGGCGAGAATGGCCTGCGCGTGATCATGATGTGCGAGCTGCCTTCCAACGCGATTCTGGCCGACGAATTCCTCGAGTTCTTCGATGGCTTCTCGATTGGTTCCAACGATCTGACCCAGCTGACCCTGGGCCTGGATCGAGACTCCGGGATCATCGCGCACCTGTTTGATGAGCGTAATCCGGCGGTTAAGAAGTTGCTGTCGAATGCCATTCAGGCGTGCCGCAAGGCCAACAAATACATTGGTATCTGCGGCCAAGGCCCGTCTGATCATCCAGATCTGGCCAAGTGGTTGATGGAGCAGGGGATTGAAAGCGTTTCGCTGAACCCCGATTCGGTGCTCGATACCTGGTTGTTCCTGGCTGAAAGCCAGGCTTAACCGTACTACTCAGTAAAAGGACGGGATCTTCCCGTCCTTTTTTATGCCAGAAACACTATGCACAGCAGCAGTGAACTATTTCCCGTGGCGCTGATGAGCGCCGAGTTTCGCAATGACCTGACCGAGGATGTTTATCATCTAAAACCTGGTAACAGCCCGGATTTGACGGTCGAGTTGGCACTGACTCGCTTGGGCTTGCCCGGTTTTGAGCAGGCTCGCGGGGTGCCGGTGATTTTGCTGCATGGCAGCTTTTCCAACCGACGCTTTTGGTATTCCCCAAAGGCCATTGGCTTGGGCGCGCATTTGGCCCGCAGTGGTTTTGATGTGTGGATTGCCGAGATGCGCGGGCATGGCTTATCGCCACGCAATCAGCACTACAAAGCTAATCGGGTCAGCGACTATGCCCGTTACGACCTGCCGGCGATCGCCGCCTTTGTCCGTGAAAAAACCCAGCAAGCGCCGCACTGGATTGGACATTCGCTCGGTGGCACGACACTGACTGCTGCCCTGGGTGGACACTATTTGAGCGAGCAAGACGCGGCCTCTGTGGCGCTGTTTGGCAGCCAAATTAGCCGGGTCTATTGGCCGCTGAAAATGCCGCCGGTGGAGTGGGGTGGACGTTTGTTGCTTAAGCGGTTTGTGCATATTTCCGGCTCTCGGCTCAAGCGTGGGCCGGAAGATGAGCCTATCGGCCTGGCACTGGAAAGCCTGCGCTGGCACGGCTTGTTTGGCCGCTTTGGCGACACCGAGCGCGACTGGTGGGCAGGGCTTGCCGAGGTTAAGGTGCCGGTGTTGGCGGTGAGTGCCGAGGGTGATCGACAGGATCCGCCTTGGGCGTGCCGCAAACTGCTCAAGCAGTTTGGCTCGGTTACCCGCGAATACCTCTGTCTGGGGCGCAAGAGTGGTTTTACTGACGATTTTGGCCATGTGGAAATGCTGGTGAGCAAGCAGGCGCAACGTGAAGTCTGGCCGCTGGTTGAGCATTGGTTGCGCCAGCAGTGTTTGCCTGAGGCATTTTCGGCGCTGCCAGACACGGCTAAGCTGTAACGCTGCGCCGGGGACGGGGTTTTCAGATCGATCTCGGCAGCTGATGCTATAGGTGTTCGAGCCGTAATTTGCAGCCTTTGCCGCTGGTCTATCAGGGCGATCGAATTGGTATTGATGTTTAATTTTTGATTTTTAGCGGAGTTTTGCCATGCACTACATAACCCCAGATTTGTGCGATGCCTATCCAGAGCTGGTACAGGTGGTTGAGCCGATGTTCAGTAATTTCGGCGGCCGCGACTCCTTTGGTGGCGAGATAGTCACCATCAAATGCTTCGAAGATAACTCCCTGGTCAAGGATCAAGTCGAGCTGAACGGCAAAGGCAAAGTCCTAGTGGTCGATGGTGGCGGTTCGCTGCGCCGCGCTTTGCTGGGCGACATGCTGGCCGAAAAAGCCGCCAAAAATGGCTGGGAAGGCTTGCTAGTGTACGGCTGCGTGCGCGACGTCGATGTGATTGCGCAAACCCATTTGGGTGTACAGGCGCTGGCCAGCCATCCGATGAAGACCGACAAGCGCGGCATTGGTGATCTGAACGTAGCAGTAACTTTTGGCGGTGTGACTTTCCGTCCGGGTGAATATGTATATGCCGACAACAATGGCGTGATTGTGTCGCCACAAGCGCTGGCTGTGCCGGCTTAATTGCTCGTCAGCGTAATATTTCACGCGCTGGGCTTGCGGCTGCGCTTAAGCACGTCATGGAAATAGCAATGCACGAAGATGTAAATGAGGCGTGCGGCCTGGTAGAGGGGTTTGTGCTGGATGGCGCCGGCGGGGCTCGCGAGCTTGGCTGTGAGGATTTGGATCGACTGAGTTTGCAGCCCAGCGAAAGTCTTTGGCTGCACTGGGATCGCAGTCATCCGCTGGCGCAAGAGTGGTTGCGCCAGCACAGCGGGCTTAGCGAATTCAGCTGCGACTTGCTGCTCGAAGAAAACACCCGGCCACGCTTATTGAGCTTGCCGGCCGATGAGATGCTGCTGTTTTTACGCGGAGTCAATCTCAATCCCGGTGCCGAGCCTGAGGATATGGTCTCGGTGCGCATTTTTGCTGACGCCCAGCGGGTTATCTCTATGCGCATGCGGCCCTTGCGGGCGGTAAGCGACTTGGTTGAGCAACTCACTCAGGGGCGCGGGCCGAAGAACACCTCAGACTTGATTCTGGGCTTGGCCACTCAGCTCACCAGCAAAATTGAAACCTTGGTAGTTGGGCTGACCGAGCCAGTTGATGTTGAAGAGGAACACATCGACAACGATGAGCGTTATGTTCCCGATCATGGGCAGTTGCAGCAGATTCGCCGTCGTTCGGCCAGTTTGCGGCGCTTTTTGGCGCCGCAACGGGATATCTATGCGCAACTGGCCAGTAATAAGCGCGCCTGGTTCAGTCCTGATGCCTGTGGTTACTGGAATGAGTTAAATAACCACCTGACCCGCTATCTGGAAGAGCTTGAGCTGATTCGTGAGCGGGTTGCGCTGATTCTGGAGTCCGAACACCGGCGCATGTCCGAGCAGATGAACCGCACCATGTATCGTTTCGGCATCATTACCGGATTTTTCCTGCCGCTGAGCTTTTTAACTGGCTTGCTGGGCATTAACGTCGGCGGTATTCCAGGCGCAGAGTTGCCCTATGCCTTTATCCTCGTGTGCGTATTAATGGGCGCTTTGAGCTTTGGCCAGTGGTGGTTGTTTCGCCGTTTGCGCTGGCTGTGACGTGACTTGCTTGCGTCTCAATGCGTCTAGCCGACATGACCTCAGAGGTGCGTATGCACGATCCTTTTGAACAGTCCCTGCGTGAACTACTCAATACTGCGCCATCGACTCATGATGACGATGCGTGTCTGGGCCGGGTATTGAAAACCGCCAATCGGCAAATCGGCGCTGGCGAGATGTTTAGCTTGGTCGGCCATTGGTTCGGCGCCACTATGTTGGCAGTCAGCAAAGGCTCACCTCATCTGGCCCCCGTCTCACGGCGTAAAGCCTCCACCAGCACTGCTAATAAGGCTGATTAATCATGGAATTTGATCCGGTAACACAAGGCTTAGTCGGCGCTATGGCAGCGGTTTGGTCCAAGGTTGCAGTTTTCATCCCGAACCTGATAGTTGCAATGGTTCTGGTCTTACTCGGTTTTGTGCTGGCTAAGTTGCTCGATACCCTGTTGTCCAAAGTACTGGCCAAGATTGGCCTTGACCGCCTGATGGCGGGCACCGGCCTCACCAAGTTGCTGGCGCGGGTAGGCATTCAGGTACCGGTTTCGACCCTGATTGGCAAAATTATTTACTGGTTTGTGTTGCTGGTGTTTTTGGTCTCGGCAGTTGATCAGTTGGGGCTTGAACGGGTCTCGGCAACCCTCGATGTGCTGGCCTTGTATGTGCCTAAGGTGTTTGGCGCTGCATTAATTCTGCTGGCCGGCGTGTTGGCGGCGCAGTTGCTCAGCGGGTTGGTGCGTGGCGCGGCCGAAGGTGTTGGGCTGGAGTATGCCAACGGCCTGGGGCGGATTGCTCAGTGGCTGATCATTATCATCAGTCTGTCGGTGGCGATTGGGCAGCTGGAGGTGAAAACCGAGTTGCTCAACAACGTCATTGCCATTGTGCTGATTTCGGTAGGGTCGGCTGTAGCGCTGGCTTTAGGCCTGGGCAGTCGGCAGATTGCCGGGCAGATCTTGGCCGGCATTTATGTTCGTGAGCTGTATGAAGTAGGGCAACAAATTCAGGTGGGTGAGGTCGAAGGGCAGATTGAAGAGATCGGCACGGTGAAAACCATAGTGCTGACCGAGACTGGCGAGCTGGTTTCTCTGGCCAATCGGGTACTGCTCGAGCAGCGTGTCAGCAGTCGCTAATACGCTAAACCCTGCTAATGTATGTCGCTAATCCAGTCCTTTAGGGTATGGGTTGTGGCGGTTTTGACCTGACTGTCGGCCCACTTCGTTTTGAATAAAACTCAAGCGCTATCCTCGCGTTACGATCCCCGTGAACTCTCTGATGAGGAGTTGGTGGCGCGGGCGAATGTCGAGTTACTGCACATCACCCGTGCCTATGAAGAATTGATGCGTCGCTACCAGCGCACCTTATTCAATGTCTGTGCCCGTTACTTGGGTAGCGAGCGTGATGCCGATGATGTTTGCCAAGAGGTCATGCTTAAAGTCTTGTATGGCTTAAAGAATTTCGAAGGCAAGTCTAAATTTAAAACATGGCTGTATAGCATCACCTATAACGAGTGCATTACCCAGTACCGTAAAGAACGACGCAAAAGGCGCTTGTTGGATGCCTTAAGCCTAGATCCGCTGGAAGAGGCCATAGAAGAGAAGCCGGTTAAGGCTGAAGACCGTGCGGGGCTTGATCGTTGGCTGGTACATGTCAATCCGATTGATCGCGAGATTCTAGTGCTACGTTTTGTCGCAGAGCTGGAGTTTCAAGAAATTGCGGACATCATGCACATGGGCCTGAGTGCCACGAAAATGCGTTACAAAAGAGCACTGGATCGCTTGCGCGAGAAATTTGCTGATGCTATCGACGAATAGTTAGGTAAAAAGTTCCTTTATATAGGGCTTTGCTGTGTTAAAGTCCGCCGCTAAGTTGTACATGATTGTCGTACAGCTGCAATTTTGAACAATTTCACCACGATAGGAATTTACGGATGAAGCTGAAAAATACTCTAGGCGTAGTCATTGCCAGTTTGGTTGCTGCAACTTCGATCAACGCTATGGCCCAAGGTCAAGGCGCTGTTGAAGCTGACGCTTTCGCAAAGTACTACGCTCCAGATAGCAGCCGCGATCTTGGCAATCACGGTAATCTGCTTGGTGGTTCGCTGGGCTACTACCTGACTGACGACGTTGAGTTGGCTCTGTCCTACGGTGAGTATCACGACATCCGTGGCGAAGACAGCGGCAAAAACATTAAGGGCAGCCTGAGCTCCCTTGACGCTGTTTATAACTTTGGCACCCCTGGTGTTGGCCTGCGTCCATACGTTTCTGCTGGCTTTGCTCACCAGAGCATCGGTCAAGATTCGACCGGCGGTCGCGATCGCAGCACCTTCGCTAACATCGGTACTGGTGTGAAGTACTACTTCACCGAAAACGTGTTCGCCAAGGCTAGCTTGGATGGCATGTACAACATCGACGCTGGCAACAGCGAATACATGGCTGGCCTCGGTCTGGGTGTTAACTTCGGCGGCGGCACCAAGCCTGCTGCTCCAGTTGCCCCGGTTGCTGAAGTTTGCACCGACAGCGACAGCGATGGCGTTTGTGATGCTGACGACAAGTGCCCAGGCACTGAAGCCAACGCCACTGTTGATTCGACCGGTTGCGTAGTGGTTGCTGAGGCTGTGCGTGTTGAGCTGGACGTTAAGTTCGATTTCGACAAGGCCGTTGTTAAGCAAGACAGCTATGGCGATATCAAGAGCCTGGCTGACTTCATGCAACAGTATCCAAAAACCACCACCACCGTTGAAGGTCACACTGACTCCGTTGGCACCGACGCTTACAACCAAGGTCTGTCGACTCGTCGTGCTGACGCCGTTCGCGCTGTACTGGTTAACCAGTACGGTGTAGCTGGCGACCGTGTTAATGCTGTTGGTTACGGTGAAGCCAAGCCAGTTGCTGATAACGCAACTGAAGCTGGCCGCGCCGTTAACCGCCGCGTAGAAGCTGGTGTTGAAGCTGCACAGTAATACTGTGTAAGCAATGCAGGCTCAGTGATCTGAGCCCGCAGCAAAGAAAAGCCCGGCTTAGGCCGGGCTTTTCTTTGCCTAAAAAAATCGCCTGTTGGCAGTGCGCTCCCAGCAAACGGGAATATGCAACGGCTATAGGGGCTTGGTTTACCCTTGATGTTTTTTGTCATTACTGGTCAGAACGGTCGCACCGAGTGGGTGGTCTGCTTGGGTCTGGCTTCACTTTGCACATAAAAAAGCCCGGCCAAAGCCGGGCAAAGTACATCTTCGCAGGAGCGAAGCGGTTAGGCCGTTTGGGCCAGAGTGATGGCTTGGCTGCCGGCGGCAACCTCACCGATAACCAGGATGGCTGGGCTTTTCAGCTGGAAATCGTGGGCGTCCAGTTGCATCTGCGCAAGGCTGCTGCGGCATTCACGCTGAGTGGGCAGTGAGGCATTTTCAATCATGGCCACGGGCATGTCGTTGCGCATGCCGCCGGCCAGCAAACTGTCTTGGATTTCGCTGAGTTTGGCCACGCCCATGTAAACCACCAGGGTTGTGCCGCCTTGTGCCAGCGCGGCCCAGTTCAGGCTGCTGTCATCTTGAGTGTGGGCGGTGACCAGGGTGACGCCTCGGCTGACGCCACGCAACGTAAGTGGAATACCGCAGTTGGTCGCTCCGGCCAGACCTGCGGTAATGCCATTGACCATTTCGACTTCGATGCCGAACTGTTGCAGCCAGTCGGCTTCTTCGCTGCCGCGACCGAAAATGCACGGGTCGCCACCTTTCAGGCGGACCACGCATTTGCCTTGGCGCGAATAGCGCAGCATCAGGCGATGGATAAAGGCTTGCGGCGTTGAGCGACAGCCGCCACGTTTGCCGACCGAGATAACCCGGGCGTTGGGGCAGTGCTCAAGCACGGCGGGATTGACCAGGTCATCGATCATCACTATCTGTGCGTGCTGCAGTGCGCGCACCGCTTTGAGCGTTAATAACTCTGGGTCACCGGGACCTGCACCTACCAACCAGACTTTTCCGTTCATTTTAAGATTCTCACAGTTGTGCGGGCGGCTGTGCGGCCGGGGTCGCCAGCAGGCGTTTAATTTCGGGCACGCAGGAGCCGCATTGGCTGCCACAGCCAAGTTCTTGCTTGAGACCGTTAAGGTCGAGGCCACGCTGGATGCCAGCGCAAACCGCCGCATTGCTGACGTTCATGCAGCTACACAGGGTTTTTCCGTCGGCCACTGCGCTGCTGTTACCGGGCGGGGTGCTCAAGGGGGCCAACAGCCAGCGGCGCAGCTCTTCATCGGCGCGCCCTTCGCTCCACAAGCTCTTGAGCCAGTCGCGGGCGGCTGTTTCACCGGCCAGGCGGATAGCGGTGATTCGCCCGCTTTCTATGCGCACGCGCTTGCCGACGGCTTTGCGTGGGTCGTCGTAGGCCATGATCGGACCTTCATCCAGGCCCAGCAGCTGGTCGATTTGTGCCAGCAACTGACTGTCCGGGGCGCTGGCTGCGGCGGCGCGAATCAGCAGTGCCGGCCGTTCGCGTCCGGCCAAGCCCAGGCTGGCATAGGCGAAACCCTCCAGCAGCGGGCGCAGGGCGCTGAGGCGGTTTTGTACGTCGCCTTCCACAAGGGCAAACAGCTGCCAAGGCAGCTCCACTTTGCTGACTTCGACACTGGTGTGCTTGAGTTCGGGCTGCTTGGACAGTGGGTCAAACACCGGCGAGGTCAGAACATTAGTGCCCAAACCTTTGAGGAAGCGATCACCCCAATGCATCGGCAGATAGGCGTGACCGGAGCGCACGCTATCATCGCTCTGCACCGGTAAGACCAGGCTGCCACGCCGGCTTTTAAGGCTGACCAGTTGGCCGTCGAGTAAGCGTCGCCGGCGCATCTCGTCGGGGTGCAGGCTCAGCAGCGCCTCTTCCACATGGCCAAACAGGCGTGCTGCAGTGCCGGTGCGGCTCATGCCATGCCATTGGTCACGCAAGCGCCCGGTGTTAAGGCTGAGGGTAAAGCGCGCATCGCGTTTTTCCGCTGGCGCCCGATAAGGGTCGGCAACAAACTGGGCGCGCCCCGAGGCGGTTGGAAACTGCGCATCGGCATACAAGCGGGTGCTGCCACTTTGTAGGTCGGCGTGAAACGGCCACTGTTGCGGTCCTTGCTGATCCAGAATGCTGTAGCTCAGGCCCGCTATGTCCAGGTCGCGCCGGGCCGTCAGGCCTTTATATTCGTCAAACAGCGCTTGCGGGCTGTCGAAGGCAAACAGGCTGGGCAGAGCAGGGCGCAGCCGTTGTTCTAGACGGCGAGCAAAGTCGAGCGTGATTGACCAGTCGGCGCGTGCTTGGCCAGGCGCTGAGATGGCCGGGCGGACGTGACTGATGCGTCGTTCTGAGTTGGTCAGCGTTCCTTCTTTTTCGCCCCAGCTGCTGGCGGGCAGCAACAGGTCGGCGTAGTGACAGGTCTCGGTGGTGTTAAAAGCTTCTTGCACCACCACAAAGGGGCAGAGTGCGAGGGCTTGATGGATCTTGCTTTGATCTGGCATCGATTGCGCCGGATTGGTACAGGCAATCCACAGCGCCTTGATACGCCCGTCGCCAACGGCATCGAACAGCTCTACTGCGGTTAAGCCGGTATTTTCGGGTAATTGCTCGACGCCCCAATAGCGGGCAACTTCGTCGCGGTGTGCGGCGTTGGTCACTTCGCGATGACCGGGCAAGAGGTTGGCCATGCTGCCGGTTTCGCGGCCACCCATGGCGTTGGGCTGGCCGGTAAGGGAGAACGGCCCGGCGCCGACCCGACCAATTTGCCCAGTGGCCAGGTGCAGGTTGATCAGCGCGCTGTTCTTGGCGCTGCCGGCACTCGACTGATTGAGACCCATGCACCACAGCGACAGAAAGCTTGGGCTGGTGCCGATCCAATGAGCGCAGGTTTGCAGGTCCGCGACGTTGATGCCGCACAGCTCGGCCACCATCTGCGGGGTGAAGTCACGCACCAGGGTTTTCAGTGCATCGAAGCCTTCGGTGTGCTGCTCGATAAAGCTGCGATCGAGCCAGCCTTCCCACATCAGGATGTGCAAGATGCCGTGAAACAGCGCGACATCGGTGCCCGGTTGAATCGCCAGGTGCAGGTCAGCCAGCTCGCAGGTGTCGGTGCGCCGCGGGTCGACCACAATGATTTGCATCTGAGGCCGCTTGGCCTTGGCTTCTTCCAGGCGGCGAAACAGTACCGGGTGGGCATAGGCCATGTTGCTGCCGACAATCAGCACGCAGTCGCTTTGCTCGATGTCCTCGTAGCTGCACGGTGGCGCGTCGGCACCGAGGCTGCGGGTGTAGCCGGTAACCGCGGAGGACATGCACAGCCGCGAGTTGCTGTCGATATTGTTGGTGCCGACCAAGGCCCGCGCCAATTTGTTGAAGGCGTAGTAGTCCTCGGTCAGCAGCTGGCCGGAGACATAAAAGGCCACGCTGTCTGGGCCGTGTTCGGCGATGGTGGCGGCAAATTGATTGGCGGCGTGCTCCAGTGCGCTGTCCCAGTCGGTGCGGGCCCGGGCCAGTTGTTTGCCCAGGCGTAATTCTGGATACAGGGCGCGGGCACTGAGGTCGCCGGTTAGGTGCAGGCTGGAGCCCTTGCTGCACAGCTTGCCAAAGTTGGCCGGGTGCTCGGGGTCGCCTTTGACGTTGAGGATGGTCTCGCCGTCGTGCTCGATCAGCACACCGCAACCCACGCCGCAGTAACAGCAAATGGAGCGGGTGGTTTGCGTTGAGGTACTGGTTTGAATCTTCGCTGACATGGCTCTGTTTCCTGTCGAAGGGGGCTGCGCAAGACGCAGCCCGACAGCGGTACCGCGGAGAGTCTGTAGCAGGCCGGGCTATTGCTCAGCGGTGCACAGACTCCTGTGCGGTCTCCTCAGGCGCACTCGGTGACGGTTTTCAGCTGCAGGAACACCCGACCGTTTTCCAGCTTTACCGGGTATTTGTGGGCGCAACCCACGTCCGGTGCCAGAGCTTCGCCGCTTTCCAAGTCGATCTGCCAGTTGTGCAGCGGGCAGGCCACGCGCTTGCCGTAGATCAGTCCTTGGGACAGCGGGCCGCCTTTGTGGGGGCAGCGGTCATCGAGGGCGAAAACCTCATCATTGGAGGTGCGGAAGATCGCGATATCGCCTTTCGGACCGTCGACGATGCGCGAGCCGAGCACGTTGATCTCTTCCAGTGCGCAAATATTCAGCCAGTTCATGCGTGCTCTCCTTCAACTTGTACGACGGCAATGCGGTCAAATTCTTTGCTCAGTTGCGGCTTCGACAGCTGCTCCTGCCACGGGTCCTGCAAGAAGGACAGCGAGAACAGCAGGTTAGCGTGTAGCGCCTTGCGGTTCGCCTCATCCTCCAGTACCGCCTTCTTGATGTGCTCCATGCCGACACGTTGCAGGTAGTGCACGGTGCGCTCCAGGTAGAAGGCTTCTACGCGATACAGCTGGAGGAAGGCCAGGCTGTACTCCATGACCTCCTCGGCAGTCTTGACCTTGACGAAGAACTCGCCAGCTTCGGTCTTGATCCCGCCGTTGCCGCCGATATACAGCTCCCAGCCGGACTCGACGCCGATGATGCCGACGTCTTTAATCCCCGACTCGGCGCAGTTGCGCGGGCAGCCGGAGACCGCCAATTTAACTTTGTGCGGCGACCACATGTATGACAACGCCTGTTCTAGGTCGATGCCCATTTGCGTTGAGTTCTGGGTGCCGAAGCGGCAGAACTCGCTGCCGACGCAGGTCTTAACGGTGCGAATGGACTTGCCGTAGGCGTACCCGGAGGCCATGCCGAGGTCTTTCCAGACGCCAGGTAGGTCGTCTTTTTTGATCCCCAGTAGGTCGATCCGCTGACCGCCGGTGACCTTAACCATCGGCACCTTGTACTTGTCGGCCACGTCGGCGATGCGCCGCAGTTCCGATGAGTTAGTAACCCCACCGCACATTCGCGGTACCACCGAGTAGGTGCCGTCTTTTTGGATGTTGGCGTGGACACGCTCATTGATCAGGCGCGATTGCGGATCATCTTTAGCTTCGCCTGGCCAGGTGGACAGCAAGTAGTAGTTCAGTGCCGGGCGGCACGTGCTACAGCCGTTTGGCGTGGTCCAGCCCATTTCGCTCATGGCTTGAGTCATGCTGATCAGGTGCTTGGCGCTGATCAGTTTACGAATCTGGCCGTGGTTCAGTTCGCTGCAACCGCAGATGGCTTTTTCGCTTTTCGGCTTAACATCGGCGGCGCCGCCGACGGTGCTGATCAGAATCTGCTCAACCAGCCCTGCGCACGAGCCGCAAGAACTGGCCGCCTTGGTGTGCTTTTTAACTTCATCAACGCTGAACAGGCCGTTCTCTTGAATGGCTTTAACGATGGTGCCTTTGCACACGCCATTGCAACCGCAGACTTCCATGCTGTCGGGCATGCTCGCGGCGCTGTTCTGGCCTTGGTGGCCAGCGTCGCCGAGAGCCTGTTCGCCGAACATCAGGTGATCGCGAATCTGGCTGATGTTGGCGTTTTCTTTCACCTGACGGAAGTACCAGCCGCCGTCGGCGGTGTCGCCGTACAGGCAGGCACCGACCAGGATGTCGTCCTTGATCACCAGCTTCTTGTAGACGCCGCCAATCGGGTCGGAAAGGGTGATGGTTTCGGTGCCTTCGGCGCCCATAAATTCGCCGGCGGAAAACAGATCGATGCCGGTTACTTTCAGCTTGGTCGAGGTTACCGAGCCTTGGTAGCGAGCAAAGCCGAGCTGAGCCAGGTGGTTGGCGCAGACCTTGGCCTGATCAAACAACGGGGCTACCAAGCCGTAGGCGGTGCCACGATGGTTGGCGCACTCGCCAATCGAATAAATCCGTGGGTCGTAGGTTTGCAGGGTGTCGCTGACCAAGATTCCGCGATTGCACGGAATCCCGGATTTTTCGGCCAGTTCGGTATTGGGCTTGATGCCGGCAGCCATCACCACCAGATCGGCAGGGATAACATCGCCGCTTTTAAATTTAACCGCGCAGACTCGGCCTTCGCCGTTATCCATCAGCTCTTCGGTTTGTTCGTTGGTGCGGAAATGAATTCCGCGCTCTTGCAGTGCGGTTTGCAGCAGCTTGCCGGCGGTTTTATCCAGTTGGCGCTCCATTAGCCAGTCGGCCAAGTGCACCACGGTCACATCCATGCCGCGCAGCTTGAGGCCGTTGGCCGCTTCCAGGCCCAGCAGGCCGCCGCCGATGACCACCGCATGGCTGTGGGTTTTCGCGGTGTCGATCATCATCTGGGTGTCGGCGATGTCGCGATAACCGATCACACCGTGCAGCTTGTTGCCCGGTACCGGCAGAATAAAGGGGTTGGAGCCGGTGGCGATTAGCAGGCGATCGTACTCGGCGGTGCTGCCATCTTCGGCGGTGACTATGCGTTTTTTCCGGTCAATCGCCACTACTTTGCGATTAAGCATCAGACGAATGTTGTTGTCGGCGTACCAGCTCAGGTCGTTGAGTACGATTTCTTCAAAGCTTTGCTCGCCGGCCAAAACCGGTGACAGCAGGATGCGGTTGTAGTTGGGGTGCGGTTCGGCCCCGAAGACGGTAATGTCGTAGAGCTCAGGGGCGAGCTTGAGCAGCTCTTCGAGGGTGCGAACCCCGGCCATGCCGTTACCGATCATTACTAACTTGAGTTTGTTCAAGGCTTATCTCCACGCATCTGCTGCCAGGAATTGAAAAAAAAGGCGTCCCGCTAGTGGCCTAGCGAGGACGCCTTTGTCCAAGTCCCGTTCTATCGGGAAGTGCAACCGTCTTCGTTGATGGCTGCGCTTTATTAAATTGTCGATTTGGCTATTGCAGGGGTTGTGCCAACTTATGCTGAGCCGGGTTCTATGGGCGTTTTGCTCACTTTTCTGGGCGTTTTTGGCCTGTTTTCGCACTTGTTTAAAGCAGGCTGCGCCGTTCTGGTGCGCGCACCATGCTGGGGCGTGACTGGTTTGGCGGGCAAAACTTTTAAAGGAACTATGCTTTTGACTAATGCTTTACCCTTTGATACCGATAAGCTCTATGAGAACAAGCACATAGGCGCAAGTTGAGGGTGCTGATGGTTGTTTGCGCTCCGCAGGTTGCTGTTTCGCGCTGTTGCTCCATACGCTCGGGTGACGGTGTGCCGAGGTGTTTAAAGTTCTGAGGGGATAGAAGATGGGGTTCTCATTGATTTGGGTTGTGCTGTTTGTTGTCGGCGCGGGTGCAGGCGCGTTCTTCGTCTCATTAAGTGCGGCGTCGCGCGATAAGCACAATCAGGCGCAACTCAGTGCCAAGGACGCCAGCATTGCCGAACTGTCGCAGCGCATGTCCGTCGCCGAGGTAAAGGCCCTGCAAGAGAGTCAGGCTAAAGAGGCGCTTGGTGCACGACAAAAAATCGAAAAAGAGCTGGAGCGAGTGCAGGGTGAGTTGGATAGCCAGCGTCACTGTGGCGCCGATCGGGAGAACGGCCTAGAGCAGTCGCTGCGGCATTGCGAGTCGGAGATGGCGCAGATTAGAACCACCCTCGGTGCTGAGAATGAGCGCTTGCGCGGCGAAATTACCGGATTGCTGGCAATGGTAAAAACCATTGAACGCTGGCATGAAGAGATGGAAGCAATTCTGGTCAACAATAAGGTCATGAAGAGCAAAAACGCCGAGTTTGCGGTCATCGTTAAACAAGTGGTGATGCTGGCGCTCAATGCCTCGATTGAAGCCGCTCGCGCCGGCGAGCAAGGCCGCGGCTTTGCGGTGGTGGCGGATGGGGTGCGTGATCTGGCGATTACCTCTGAAAAGCTCTCGCGCGATTACCGTGAGAACCTTGATAAAAACGACTTGGTCACCACCACGACCTTCCAGGACCTGCAAGCCAGCGGAAAAATGATTCAAACCGCAGTGTTTGGCTTGCGCGCGGCGAATGACAAAATCCGCGACGCGCTGGGCGGGAGGGGCTGACAGTCATGATCAGTCAAAGTGCTAAAACAGGTATCGAGTGGCTATTTGAGAAGGCCGTGCGGGCCAACAGTGTCAGTGCTGATGAGGACACTTGTGTCCTGACCAAACTGCCGGCGGATAAGGTAGTGCCCTCAACCACTAATCAGCAATTAGTGGTTCTGACCATTTCTACCTATCTGTTTCGCATCGTGGCGCTGTTTCAGTTCAATGATGACGCACCCACCAATGAGCATATGGTGCGCATGACCCGGAGTCAGACACCTGACCTGGACGAGCAGGCTCTGAGCGATGCCTATGCGGAGTTGGTCAATATGGTCTGTGGGGCGGTCAATCGCGGCCTTGGCGTACCCTTCCCACACATCGGCATGTCGACGCCCTATATGCTCGAAAGCTCTTGTGCCAACTATGCATCAGCCCTTGAACCCGAGTATGTTCAACGCTATGAGGTGGCGATAAACGATTCAATGCGCTTCAATCTTACGTACTGTTTATGCACAGGCGCTGACACTTCGTTGGATTTTCGGATTGACACCTACGAGGCGGAGGAGGAGTCCGCAGGCGAGTTGGAGCTGTTCTGAAAACGAAATTGCGTGGCTGTACATGGCCGATATTTATATAAGAAAAAGGGGCACACATGACTGACGCAACATTGGTGATGAGCAAAGTCCTGGTACTGGACGATGCATCCGAACACTTCGAGCAGATCAAGCAGCTTTGTGAAGACAGCCGGTTGCTAGGGATTAAGCCCAATCTTGGCAGTCAGGGTGGGGTAATGGCCATCTTGCGCTCAAATGTCGATTTGGGTGGCATCCTGCTTTATGAGAACTATGGTGGTCAGGCCATGGGCCTGACACTGGCGCATGCGATCCATGCCGCTCGGCCGGAACTGCCGATCTTCTTGCGTCGCGATGGTGAGGCAAGCCTCGCCGGTCTACAAAGCTCCGACATCAGCATGTTCTGCGCCGCTTTCAATTTATCGGCACTGGAGCACTTTAAGTCGGTTCTTGAGTCGTCGATCTTTAGCCGTGTTTACCCCACTGATTTAGTGCGTGGTATCACTGAAATGACCCTTAGTTCGCTGCAAACGCTGTTTAAAACCTGCGCTGTAGAAGTCGAAGCACCCTATCTGGTTAAAGATCAGATCATCTATGGCGAAGTGTTCAGCATGATCGCCATCGAAAGTAACTGGTGTCGCGGTTACATGATGCTGCAGACTGAAGAGGAGCGGATGCTAAACCTGCTGCGTCATGCCGCCGGGGCGGATGCTGAGCCGCTGACTTTCCGCGATCTTAATAGTGTGCTGGGGGAGGCGACCAATCTGGTTTGGGGATCGTTCAAAAATCGCTATGTGGGTTTTCGCGACGACATGAGTGGGCTGACCCAGACGCAAGTGCCAATCATTATTAACCACCAACGGCGCTACATATCCTTTGGTTCCGATGACCCACAGCTCTGCCTTAAATACAATCTAGTACCGTTGGACGATCCGCAAGCCACGCCAGTTTCAGTGTTCCAACGCTTCGTGTTTAACTTGTCATGGTCGCCCGATCAGTTCTCCGAAAATCCGTCGGTAGAGGCGCTGGTCGACTCCGGTGAACTGGAAATGTTTTGATCTGCTGCAACTCAACTAAACACTTCATAAGTAAGCAAGGAACTCCTAAATGGCACAAATATTGGTAGTCGACGATTCAAGCACTGTGCGCAACGAAGTGTGCGACTTCCTCAAAGCGAATGGTCTTACGGTCACTTCTGCGGTAGACGGTAAAGATGGTCTGGACAAATTGCGGGCTGATCCGTCAATTAAATTGGTGGTTTCAGACGTCAACATGCCAAACATGGACGGCCTGACCATGGCGGAGAAAATCCGTGGAGAGCTGCGCAACACCACGGTCAACATCATCATGCTGACCACTGAAAACAGCCCAAGCATGAAAGAGCGCGGTAAGGCCGCCGGTATCAAAGGTTGGATTGTTAAGCCCTTCAGCGGCGCTGCTGTGATCGCCACGTTCAAAAAGCTGGCCGTGTAAGTTTTTGGCCGCAACCTCACCCGCGTGCTGCTGCGGGTGGGTGAGGTTCACGATTAAATGCGCAAAATAATAAGTGAGACACTATGAGCTCCAAAACCGATTCGGAAATAAAAAAAGGTATTCAGATAAAAACCAAGCTGCGCCTTACCTTGGCGCTCTCATCGCTTGGACTGGCGTTTATGTGTGCGCTAGGCATCATCGGTATGAACCGCGCCCTGACCACTATTACCTACCTGGGTGAAACCAAACTGCAGGCCGCGCTCAACGTTGGTCAAATGCAGGGTTCACTGCTTAAGCTTGGCGGTATCAATAAAGCGGTTTTGGAATATAAGGACGTTTCCGGTGAGTACCGTTTGTTTGAAGGCCTGAAGGCGGATCGTGACGACGTGCTGCTGGACCTGAAAGAAGCGTGGGAACGCTACGAAAAACTGCCAAAAGATGAAGAAGAGCAACAACTCTGGGCTTCCTTGGTCGACAGTTCAAAGCTCTGGGAGAAAGCGGACAAAAAACTCGATGCGCCACTTATCGAACTGTCTGCACGCCACGACAAGGCAACCCACGAAAAGTTAATGTTCCAATATGAAGGTTTTCTGCGGGATATTAAAACTGGCGAAACCTACATGACCGATGGTGTCTCGGGTCTGTATCGCTACTTGAGCGAAGCCAGTGTTAAAGCCTCTAATGATGCAATTGCGGTCGTTGAACAATCGAAGAAGCAAATGATTGGTTTGGCGGCAGGGATTATTCTCTTCTCGCTGCTGTTCGGTATCTTGATGTCGCGCTCTATCCATAAACCCCTCACGCGAATGATTGAGGCAATTGGTGATATCGAGAAGAACGACGACTTTAGCCGTCGCGTAGAGGTGCAAACCCACGACGAAATTGGCGTCACCATCGTGGCCTTTAACGGCATGATCGCCAAAATTGAGGCGAGCTCGGCGCAGTTGCGCCAGAAGACCAATGATATCCAAACCATGTTGCAGAACATGCCGCAGGGGATTCTCACCATCGTTGATGGTGGCTTGATCCACTCTGAATATTCGGCCTATCTGGAAACCATCCTTGAGACCGATAAGATTGCCGGTCGCCAAGTGATGGACTTGCTGTTTGCTAACTCCAATCTGGGGGCCGATACGTTGTCGCAGGTTGAGGCGGTTGGCGGCGCCTGCATCGGCGAAGACATCATGAACTTCGAGTTCAACTCACACCTGATGGTCACTGAGTTTGAGAAGACCATGGCGGATGGCCGGGTCAAAAGCCTTGAGCTGAGCTGGTCGGCGATCACCGACGACAGCGACATGATTGTCAGCTTGATGCTCTGTGTGCGCGATGTGACTGAGCTGCGTAAATTGGCCGCGGAGGCTGGTGAGCAGAAGCGCGAGCTGGAAATCATTGGTGAAATTCTGGCGGTCAATCAGGAGAAGTTTCACGAATTCATCTCAGGATCGACGCAGTTTGTCGAAGAGAACCAGGCGCTTATCAAGAACACCGATACGCTGCAAACCGATGTTATTTCCCAGTTGTTTCGCAATATGCACACCATCAAAGGCAATGCGCGGACCTATGCGCTGCAGCATCTCACTAACGTGGTGCATGAGGCCGAGCAGACCTACGACGACCTTCGGCAAAACCCCGAGCTTGAATGGAATCAGACCGCCTTGCTGGAGCAGCTGCAGTCCGTTGCTGATTTGCTGGCCAAGTACGAGAAGATCAACGAGGTTACCCTGGGCCGTAAAGGGCCTGGACGGCGTGGCAGTGTCGAACGCTACCTGATGGTGGACAAAGAGCACATTCACGACACCTTGTTGCAACTCGAATCGGCCAATATGTCGAGCATGCATGACTTGGTTGAAGCGCACAAAGCGGTAAGGCGCACGCTGCGATTGCTGGGCACTGAGCATATCGGCGAGACCTTGGATGGGGTGTTTGAGTCCTTGCCATCTTTGGCGGCCGAGCTGGGCAAAGAAGCGCCAGTGATTAGCATCGAAGAGCATGGTTATGTGGTGCGCGGTCAGGTCAGCGGCATACTTAAAAACGTCTTCATGCACCTACTGCGCAACTCGATGGACCACGGTTTGGAAGCCGCCGAGGTCCGTACGGCCAAGGGCAAGTCGGCGGCGGGCAATATCAAGCTTGAGCTGGGCAGCGAAGGCGGGCAGTTCACTATTCGCCTTGGCGATGATGGCAAAGGCTTGGCGTTAGGGCGTATTCGGCGCATTGCGCTGGAGAAAAACATGTTGCCTAACGGTGAGCAAAGCAGCGACGAGGAGGTTGCCAAGGTGATTTTTCAGGCGGGCTTCTCAACTGCCGAGGCAGTGACCGAAGTTTCTGGGCGCGGTGTTGGCATGGACGCGGTGCAAGACTTTGTTGCCCGTGAAGGTGGCAGCATCCACTTTGAGTTCGTCGACAATGCCGAGGGTGCAGATTTCCGTCAGTTCCAAACTGTAGTCAGCTTGCCGGACAAGTTCGCGGTACATATCGAAGCCTAGTCGAGTGCTGGAGCCAACCCGCAATGGGTTGGTTCCAAGACCGGCTTCTAGATTCCAAGCAAAGTCCTTCAGAGTGAACTGCCGCCAGTTTTAGCTGGCGGCAGTTCAGCCGCGCATCAGCGCTATCAGCAACAGCAAGTTCAATAGCAGCGAGAGCAGGGCCAAGCCTCGCCAGACTTTGAGTGGCTCGCGCTCAAGCAAGGGTCTTGGGCGGCTGCTGATGGCTTCACGTTCGCCACGTTCAATCACCAGTAAGCATTCTTCGGCGGTTTCGAAACGCTCCTCGGGGCTGGCGGCGACGGCGCGATTCAAGCATTCATCCAGCCACAGAGGCAGATCGGGACGGTAGCGGCTGGCCGCCGTCGGCGTGCCGAAGCGCGGGTGCTGAAAGGCTTCAATTTCGCCGTATGGGTAGTGCCCGGTGAGTAGGTAATAAAGCGTCACGCCGGCGGCATAGAGGTCTTGGCTAGCACTGGGGGCTGCGCCGGTGAAACTTTCCGGGGCAATGTAACTTGGCGTGCCGGGCAGGGCATGGGCTTCATCGCGTGATAGGCCAGGGCAATAGGCCAGGCCCAGATCCAGTACGCGCAACTCGCCATCTTCGCCCCACAGCAGGTTTTCGGGTTTGATGTCGCGGTGCAAAATATTGCGCCGGTGCAGCATGCCGACGGCGCGCAGCAAGCGCGGTGCCAGCTCGAGCCATTGCGGCAGACCCAGCGGGCCGCTTTGGCGAAACTGCTCGGCAAGGGTCTGACCGCTGTATTCACGCTGTACGTAATAGAGGTGCTGGCGTTGCGGCAGTGGGTGCGCTTCGGGAAAGTAACGCCCGGCCACGCGTTTAAGAAACCATTCTTCCTGCAGCAACGCAGGCCCGGCGAACTCATCGGCATGCCGGTTGGCTGGCAAGGTTTTCAGTAGCCAGTGACGCTCTTGCGCGTCGCGCACCCGGTACATGACGGATTGGCGTGATTCGGCGACCAGCCCCTCGACGGTCCAGCCTTCAAAACTTTGCCCGGCGCGCAACTTCGGCGGTAGGGGCCAGTGTCCCAGCTGCGCCAGGGTGTCGGCCAGCGCGCTTTGCGGCAGGCTGTCGATTCTCACCAGTATGGCGCTGGCATTGTCTTGGCTGCCGGCCAAGTGCGCGGCGCAAACCAAGGCCTGACAGGCGGCGCTGGGGTCGGGTTCGTCTTGTAGAATCCGCTGCACACCAAGGTCGCCCAGCACCGCCCAGATGCCATCGCAGACCAGCAAAAAACTTTCACCGACCCGCAGTTCACCCTCTAAATAGTCGACCACCAAATGCTGGTCGAGGCCCATGGCGCGCTTGAGTACGTGCTGCATGCCCGGTTGTTCCCAGACATGCTCCTCGGTCAGGCGTTCGAGTACGCCGGCGTGCCAGCGATAGGCGCGACAATCACCCACATGCGCCAGGGTGAAACGTCGGCCACGCAGCACCAGGGCGGTGAGGGTGGTCAGCAAGGGTTGGCCGCCGCCGTTGGCTTGTAGCCAGCGGTTGTGGGCGATTAAGAGGCGGTCCAGCGATTGCACCACCGCCCAGGTTTCGGGGGTGGCGTAGTAGTCCAGGGCCAAGGCCTGCAAGGTTGCCCGCGCCGCCAAGCCACCGTCGGCGCACTGGCTAACACCATCGGCCAGGGCAAGCAGGCTGCCCTTGCTCGCTGCCAAGGCTGCTGTAGGGGTGACGATGCGCAATGCGTCCTGATTCTCAGCCCGAGGGCCAGTGGCAGTGGCTTCGCCAAAACTCAATTGCAGGCTCATGCAGTGCTCTCACAACCAATAACAAAAAGCCCGCGACGGCTGAGCCGGCGCGGGCAACTTAGCTACAGCTTAGGTTAGACGCGGGCAGCAGTTGCGGCCGCCGAACCCCAGGTGGTTCTCCAGCGCAGCTTAACCCCATACAGGCCAACCCAGGCCAGAATCCCCAGGCTGGCAAACAGCCACAGGCCCAGTTGGTAGTCGCCGGTGGATTGTTTGACCGCACCCAAACCTGCGGCCAAGAGGAAGCCGCCGATGCCGCCCGCCATGCCGATCAAGCCGGTCATCACGCCAATTTCTTTGCGAAACCGCTGTGGCACCAGTTGGAATACCGCACCGTTGCCGGCACCCAGGCAGAGCATGGCGATCACAAACAGGGCCAAGGCTGCGGCGGCGCTCGGCAAGTTAAAGCCAACGGCGCAGATGCTCAGGGATGCCAAGGTGTAAACCACCAACAGGCTGCGAATGCCGCCAATCCGGTCGGCCAAGGCGCCGCCGAGTGGGCGCATCAGGCTGCCGGCAAAGACGCAGGCGGCGGTGTAGTAACCGGCTTTAACGGGATCGAAGCCATATTGGTCGTGGAAGTAGCCGGGCAGGGTGCTGGCCAGGCCGAGGAAGCCACCGAAGGTCACGCTGTAGAAAAACATGAACCACCAGCTGTCACGGTCACCGAGGGCTTTGAGGTAGTCACTCATTGCTTTCACGGGTGGACGGTTAGGGGCGTTGCGGGCCACGCTGGCAAAGATCACCAGGGTCAGAATCAGCGGAATAAGTGCTAAGCCGAACACGTTGTTCCAGCCGTATGCGGTGGCCAATGCAGGGGCGAATAATGCGGCCAGTACGGTGCCGGAGTTGCCGGCGCCCGCAATGCCCATGGCTTTACCCTGGTGCTCGGGCGGATACCACTGCGAGGCCAGGGGCAGCGACACGGCAAAAGAAGCGCCGGCAAAGCCGAGGAATACCCCTAGCAGCAGGGCTTGCTCATAGCTGTGGATACCCAGTTGCCAGGCGCAAAAAAGTGCACTTATAACGATCACCTGACCAATCAGGCCGGCAGTTTTTGGCGAGGTACGGTCGGCCAAAATCCCCATCAGAAAGCGTAATACGGCGCCGGCCAGAATCGGTGTGGCCACCATCATGCTGCGTTGTTGGGTGGTGAGCTGCAGATCGGTTGCGATCTGCACGCCCATAGGACCCAGTACATACCAGATCATGAAACTTAAATCGAAATAGAGAAAAGCTGCGAACAGCGTAGGCGTGTGGCCGGCTTTCCAGAAACTTGTATTCATCGAACACCTCATTGGCTCAAAAGGACCCAGCAGGATTTGGCTGCAGCATGGTCGTGGACACACTGAGCAAAATCCGCCGGGGTGGTCGCCCGCTTGTGGCGGACAACCCTGCGGCCAAGGCCGTAGTAAGGTTAGAGAGTTGTAAGCGGATGCCCGGATCACGGTCAGTCCACCGCCCCAAACACTGGGGCCAAACGCAAAAAAGCGTCGCCGCACTGCCTGCTTAGAGCAGGAATGCCGCGACGCCTTTGTCGTTATGGATAACCGCCTTTGGTTACCTTTGATTAGGTAATAGCAAAAGCTGAGCCAAGTTTCCGAATGAGCGAAAATGGGCCTGTTGGTGGGGGGTTAATGACTTTGGCGAGCTAAAACAGGGCGCATCCAGAGGTGGCGCTCCGAGTTGGGGCGCGCTACGGCTTCAGGCTAGCCAATTGACCTTGGTGAACTTGCCGGGGAACTCCGCGGGCATGGCAATGACCTTGAGCGATTGGTAGTTGAAGAACACAAAGCCGGATTTGGCCATGGCTACCAGCACTCCATCGGCGGGACGGGTGATGCGAAAAGTGATGTCGCCGCCGTAAGGGTTGAAGTCCATGACGCCTACCTCAAATAGCAATTGGTCGCGGGCGTGGGCTTCGGCTTTATAGGTGGTGGCCAGGTCGGTGACGATAATGCCAATACCGTCGGCGGCAGTTTCGGTGATGCCGAACTCGAAGAAAAACAGCGCCCGCGCCTCGGAGATCATCGAAATCATCGAGTCATTGCCCAGGTGCTTAGCGGCGTTAATGTCGGTCACCCGCACCGTCAACAGGGTGTTGAAACAGTACTGGTCTTCTGGAAACTGCAGGGTCAAACGGGCCATCAGAACACCTTTGGCAAGCGCGGCGCCGCTAAGGGCGCAGTCAGTATGGGCAAGTCAGAGCGCGAGCAGGCGCTCGGCGAGCTGCCCATTGTCTGCCAGTTGCAGAAATTCATCACCTAACCTTTGGCTTTCACTCATGGCGGTGCGCCAATAACGCGCGCGCCCGGCATCATCGCCCAGGTAGCGCTTAAAATCAGTGCGGTCGGGCAGCTTGCCATGGGGTAGACGCGCCAAATAGTCGCGTGAGGGCGCCATTAACAAGACATCCTGCATCCGCCCTGGATCGGCGCGCCGCCACGGCAGGCTCTTGTCGAACCAGCCGGGTATCACCTGGTCGGTAAAGTGCGGGTAGAGCACCACGTCATCGCCATTGAAGGGCAGGTCAAGGTGGTAGTCGAGTAAGCCGCCATCGCGATAAGTGCCGGCGCCAACCCCCGGTATATCGCGCACCCCCTGCATCACCATGGGGATCGAGCCTGAGGCCAGCAGCGCGTGCTTTAGATTGCCGGCGTCTAGCGCGGCAAAGCGCGACGGAAAGTCCTGCAAATTGTGCAGTGGTGGGGCCTGGCGTGGGTCATGCACAATCAGCCGTTCAAAGTGTTTGGCCAGCCGCGCGCGACTCAGCAGGTTGTTGCCAATCGCCGCCGACAAGCCGAGGCCCAGCCGCCCACGGTGATCCTCGGCCAGCAGACCATGGCTTTTGACCAGCATGATATTCAAGCGATAGTGGGCATTGTTCAGCAGGCTGTGCGCCTGGCCATCGAGCAAGTCATCGAGCATCACCCGGCAGCACTCACTGATCTGCGCCATGCTCGCGTCTTTGCCGAAGCGCTGTGCGGTGTAGAGTTCGCCCAGGCGGCGAATCCCAGCGGCGGCATCGGGCAGGCAAGCGCTGGCAAAGCGCCAAGAGCCGATCGAGGCGCCGATCAACGCCCGCTCGCGGGGCGCGCGGGGCAGCCAATCGCCAAACAGGGCCAGATCCAGGCCCTGAATGCCCAGTGCCTTGGGCCCGCCGGCGGCGCCCGGTAAAATCCCCACATCGGCAGGCTTAAGGCCCTGTTGGCGAATGCGCAGCAGCGCGCGCTGGCCGGCTTTAAGGGTCAATGCGGGAAATTTTATCTGTATTGCCGTCATGCGCTTCTCCATTGCTAGAGCGCCAGTATAAATACCTGTGAGTGCAGACCAAGCGACTTCACCGGCTGAATAACCGCGCTGCGCCTGCGCCGGATGACGCGGCTGGACTCATTTTACGGCCCTTAAGCTGGTTTTAAGCTTTGCTCGCGATGATTGCCGGTACTGCCTCGATGCAGGGCAACCCATAAGGAGAAGAGCATGCTTCGTAATACTCAAGACACCTACGGCAGTGTGAGTCGTGCACTGCACTGGCTGATGGCGTTACTGATTATCAGCATGCTGCTGGTTGGTTTTGTCATGGGCGAGTTCGGTCGCGATGATCCACTGCGCCCGCTGCTGTACAGCCTGCACAAATCCACCGGGACCTTGCTGCTGGTGTTGATCGGGGTGCGCCTGTTGTGGGCCTGGCTTAACCAAAAACCGCGTCCACTCGGGGACAAGATGCTGCCCAACCACGTGGCGCGGCTGGTGCATATTGGTTTGTATCTGCTGATGATTGGCTTGCCACTGTCGGGTTACCTATTGGTGGCCTCCGGTACCAGCAGTAAGCCCTTTGAGTTTTTTGGCCTGTTTGCCCTGCCCAAAGTCACGCCGAGCAATTGGCTGCATGAAACCGCCGAAGAGCTGCACGGCGATTTGCCGTGGTTTGCCGTGGCCTTGATCGGCCTGCATATCGCCGGTGGCTTGAAGCGCCACTTCATTGAGCGTGATGGCACCCTGGCGCGGATGTGGCGTTCTTGATTTAAGGCTTTGCAGCCCGGCTAGCCGAGCCTTTAGCTGTGCATCACATACCGTTGGCAAACTCGGCCTGACTCAGGTCGATGGACGCGCGTAGCGGCCGCAAGGCGATGCTGTATTTTTGCAGCACATCCAGGGCGTAATCGATGCGGGCGCGCAGCTGTTGTTCGTCGTGGTTAGCGGCGGATGCCTGGTTAAACTGCTGCTCGACCTGGCGGATAATCAGGTGCTCGGGGATATAGCAAAGCCTGCAGTTTTTGTAGCTGGAGGCGCGCAGTTCGCTGATCGGATAAGCCCCGCCAACGCCCGCCGAAACGCCAACCAGCAAGCCGGGTTTGTGCGCCAGTTCGGCTTTGCTGGCATAAATAAAGAAGTTTTTGATCGCCGGGCAGGCCATGCCATTCCATTCGGGCGCAACTATTACCAGCGCGTCGGCCACCTGTAATCGCTCGGCGTACTGGCCCCAGGGGCCACTGTCATCGCTGGGCCAGAGCGGCAAGGGGCCAAGGCCTAAGTCAATCACCGTGCACAGTTCAAGGCTGCTGTGGCCCAGTTCAATCAGACGTTGGCGAAGAAAACGGGCGACCTTGCCCGATTGGCTGTTGTTGCGGCTGGATCCGGCGACTAAAACAAAGTTGAGCATCTGGGTATCTCCTGAACAGGTGCCGGCAGGCTAGACAGGCGCGCTGGCTTAGGCAAGGAAGCAGCCGCCAGAGCAGGGCGCCGATGGCGCCATGAAGTGAGTGGCCCAGATATAAGCGGCCGCTCGGGTGGCTAGACGCGAAATTGATCCATCAGTTTTTGCTGCTGATTGGCCAGCCGATTGAGTGCCTGGCCAACTTCCGACGACTCTTGGGTCGGACCGGAAATGCGTAAAAGCACTAAATAAGGCCTGATTTTAATTATGCACGGTGCGTGAATAATTGACGGGGGCAACACAGCAGTCGCGCCGATCCAGGGTCTCCAGCAAGCGGCAATGTTCGGCGCTGGTCGATGAGCAGCCCACCAGGCTTTGCAGCACGCTGCGCATTTGCTGTAAATCGGCGATCCGCGCGTCCACTTGCTGCAGGTGTGCCTGGGCTAACTGATCGGCTTCGGCGCAAGGGCTGTGGGGGTGGTCGGCCAGTTGCAGCAGGGTTTTCAACTCTTCGATGCTAAAGCCCAGCTCGCGACCACGGCGGATAAAGCTCAGCCGGCGGACATCCTCCTGCTGATAGCAACGGTAACCGGAGGCATTGCGCGCCGGCTGTTGCAGCAAGCCAATGCGCTCGTAATAGCGGATGGTTTCCAGGTTAACGGCGCTCTCGCGGCTTAATTCACCGATGCGATAAACTTTGTTCATAACGCTTGACCCTGTAGTGGCTACAGGCTTTAGCCTATGCCTGAAATCAATTCAGGAGAATCCCATGAGTGCCCATTGTTGCCATGCCGAACCTGCTGCCAAGCACCTGAGCCCGGCCTATCGGCGAGTATTATGGCTGGCCTTGCTGATTAACACGGCCATGTTTGCGATCGAAATCAGCTGCGGTATGCGCGCGGGTTCGGTGGCGTTGCTGGCCGACTCCCTGGATTTCCTCGGTGATGCCGGTAACTACGCCATCAGCCTGTTTGTCCTGGCCATGAGCCTGAGTTGGCGCGCCCGCGCAGCCCAATTCAAGGCCGTGAGCATGGCGGTGTTTGGCCTGGGGGTATTAGTGGCGACCGCCTGGAATGCCTGGCAGGGCGGTGTGCCGGTGGCGGCCACCATGGGCCTGATTGGTGGCCTGGCCCTGTTGGCCAATTTAGGCGTAGCGGCCTTGCTATATGCCTGGCGCGACGGCGACAGCAATATGCGCAGCGTCTGGCTCTGTACCCGTAATGATGCCTTGGGCAATGTGGCGGTGTTGCTGGCGGCGCTCGGGGTGTTAGGCACTGGCAGCGCCTGGCCAGATTTGCTGGTAGCCGGCATTATGGCCAGCCTGGCGCTGAGCTCGGCCTGGCAAGTGCTCGGCCAGGCGCGCGGCGAGCTGCGCATGGCGCCCTAGCTATAGATTGAAATCCCCTCCCGTTGTGAGTGCTAAATGCTGTTGAAAACCTTGGGCCTGTTCTTTGCGACCGCCATTGCGGAAATTCTCGGCTGCTACTTGCCGTACCTGTGGCTGCGCAAAGAAGCATCGGTGTGGTTGCTGCTGCCGGCGGCGCTGAGCCTGGCGCTGTTTGTCTGGTTGCTGAGCTTGCACCCGGCCGCCAGTGGCCGGGTCTACGCCGCCTACGGTGGGGTCTACGTGGCCAGTGCCTTGCTGTGGCTGCGCTGGGTGGACGGCATCAAACTGTCCAGTCTCGACTGGTTTGGTGCCGCCATCAGCCTGCTGGGTATGGCGATTATCGTCAGCGGTTGGAAGGCGGCGTGAACCCGACTAAATCCTGATGGCTTATGTCGGTCTGTTTGTTCTTGCGCTGTTGGCCGCGACCTTATTGCCGATGCAGTCCGAGGCGGGGTTGGTCGCGCTGCTGCTCACCGACAGCTATAGCGTCAGCGGTTTGCTGTTGGCGGCAATTGCCGGCAATACCTTGGGCTCGACCATCAACTGGTGGCTGGGCCGCTCGCTCAGCCGCTTTCAACAGCGCCGCTGGTTTCCGGTGACGCCTGCGCAATTGCAGCGAGCCCAGCACTGGTACCAGCGCTATGGACGCTGGAGCCTGTTGCTCAGCTGGCTACCGATAGTCGGTGATCCGCTGACCCTGGTCGCCGGTGTGCTGCGCGAGCCGCTGCCCAGTTTTTTGCTCTTGGTGCTGCTGGCCAAGAGCGCCCGCTATCTGTTGTTGGCGCTGATCGTGTTGTCCTAAAACTAAAAAGCCCCGAACATGTCGGGGCTTTTTTATTGAGCAGCTCGCAGGCTTACAGTGCCGTAAGGCCGGTGTGCTGCAGCAACTCCAGCAGTGGCTGCGGGTAAACCCCAAGGAACAAGGTCAGCCCCGCCATGGCCATCAACATGATGCCGCCGGTACGCTGGCCCCAGTTTTCCGGTGCATCGTGACGATGCAGCCCCGGCGCAACCAAGAACAGAGTGACCATCACCCGCAAGTAATAGAACACGCCAATCGCACTGCCGATGATCAGGCTGCCCAGCAACCACCAAAGGTGCGACTCAACCCCGACCGCCACTATGTAGAACTTGCCGATAAAGCCAGCGGTCAGCGGAATGCCGGCCAGCGACAGCATCATCAAGGTCAATACGGCGGTCAGGTTTGGCCGGCGCCAGAACAGCCCGCGGTATTCATACAGCGCGTCGCAATCGCGGCCGTGGTACGGCGTCGACATCAGGGTCACCACACCGAAAGCACCGAGGCTGGTCAGCACATAGGTGGTCAGGTACACGCCAATCGCCTCGACCGCCAAGCCTTTGCTGGCGATCAACGCCACCAGCAGATAGCCGAAGTGGGCAATCGATGAGTAGCCGAGCAGGCGCTTGAGGTTGCTTTGCATCAGTGCCAACAGGTTGCCGAGCAAAATCGAGGCAATCGCAATCAGGCTCAGCAGGTCATTCAACCAGCCGCCGGCCATGGCCGGTGACAGTTGATACAGACGCAACAACACGGCAAATACTGCCACCTTGCTGGCCGTGGCCAGAAAAGCCGCCACCGGCGCGGGCGCGCTCGATGGCAGCAGACGCAGCGGCGAAGATGGCGTCGGCGTCGTTGCCGGGGACGAACACCCCGGGCATGCCGTAGGCCGCCGCGCGCAGGTAGTTGCGCTCGATCGCGGTGGACGCCTGCTTGGCCACCGAGATGCCCCAGGCGTTGTCCTCGATGACGAACACCACCGGCAGCTTCCACAGGGCGGCGAGGTTCAGCGTCTCGTGGAAGGCACCCTGGTTGGCCGCGCCCTCGCCGATGAAGGCCACCGCCACGCCGGGCTTGCCCTGCATTTGGCGCGACAGCGCGGCGCCCACGGCCGGGCCCATGCCTTCGGCGATGATCCCCGAGCAGGAGAAATTCACCCGGGCATCGAACAGGTGCATATGGCCGCCGCGGCCGCCGGACAGGCCGGTCTTCTTGCCGAAGATTTCGGCGACCATTTCATTGAGGTGCACGCCCTTGGCCACGGCGATATGGTGCGGGCGGTGGGTGGCGGTGACGATGTCCTCGGCATTCAGGTGCGCACAGACGCCAACGGCGCAGGGCTCCTGGCCGTTGGACAGGTGCATTTCGCCGGGAATCGGCCCGTTGGCCATGTTGAATACCGGGGTCTTGCCTTCCATATAGATGCGCTCGATGGACTCCTCCAGGTAGCGGCTGACGAGCATCTGCTCGAACATCCAGAGTCGCTGCGCGTTGCTTGGTACGGTCATGTGCTGGGCTCCATTGTTTCAATCAGAGGGCGCGCTGGTTGAGCTGCGCGCCGATGTACTCGGCCTGGCGCAGGGCCAGGGCGACGATGGTCAGGGTCGGGTTCTGGCCGCCGCTGGTGGTGAACTGGCTGCCATCGGAGACGAACAGGTTGGGAATGTCGTGGCTCTGCCCCCACTTGTTGACCACCCCGTCGGCGGCCTTGGCGCTCATGCGGTTGGTGCCCATGTTGTGGCTGGCCGGGTAGGAGGGCAGGCGAATCACTTCGGTGGCTCCGACCGCCTCGTAGCATTTGCGGGTCTGTTCGACGCCGTGCTCGCGCATGGCGACGTCGAAGGCATGGTCGTCCTTGTTCACCACCGGCACCGGCAGGCCGTACTGGTCCTTCTCGCTGGCGTGCAGGGTGATGCGGTTGCCCTCCATGGGCAGGTCCTCGCCGCACAGCCAGACCCCGGACATGTGGTCGTAACGCTCCATCTTCGAGGCGAAGGCGCGACCCCAGCCCTGCGGCGTCGGGTCGAGGAAGGCGGACATGAACGGCAGGCCGAGCGACAGCACCTCCAGGCGGTAGCCACCGATAAAGCCGCGCGAGGTGTTGTTGTACGACTCGTCGGAGATCACCCCGGCGCAGGTGGTGCCGCGGTACATGTGCACCGGCTTGGGCAGGGTGGCGTAGATGCCGGCGGTGGTGTGGGTCATGTAATTGCGCCCGACTTGGCCGGAGGAGTTGGCCAGTCCGTCCTTGAAGGTCGACGACTCGGAGTTGAGCAGCAGGCGTGGCGACTCGATGGAGTTGCCGGCTACGCACACAACTCGCGCCTTTTGCCGCTGCTGGCGACCCTGGGCGTCGGCGTAGACCACCGCATTGGCCTTGCCGCGGGCGTCATGCTCGATGCGCAGGACCATGGACTGCGGGCGTACCTCGCAGTTGCCGGTGGCCTCGGCGCGCGGGATGTCGGTATAGAGGGTCGACCACTTGGCCCCGATGCGGCAGCCCTGCATGCAGAAGCCGATCTGCATGCAGCCCGGCCGGCCGTCGTAAGCCTGGGTGTTGATCGCCATGGGGCCGGACTGGATTTCCTGGTAGCCGACCCGTTTGGCACCCTCGGCCAGCACCTTGAACGAGTTGTGCCACTGGTGGTACGGCATGCCGGTGGTGGGGCCGGTCACGCCCATGTGTTGTTCCGCCTTCACATACCAGGGTTCCAGTTCCTCGTAGCCGAGCGGCCAGTCGAGCAGGTTGGCACCCTTGATCTCGCCATTTTCCGTGCGCATGCGGAACTCGAAGTCGCGAAAGCGCAGGGCCACACCGGCCCAGTGCACGGTGCTGCCGCCGACCGCCTTGACGATCCAGGCCGGCAGGTTGGGATGGTTCTGTGCCACGTCCCAGCCGCCGGTGGCGATGCGTTTGTCGAGCCAGGAAATCTTGTTGAACATGGCCCATTCATCGTTCTCGATGTCGGCCATTTCGAAGCGTTTGCCGGCTTCCAGCACCACGCTGCGGATGCCCTGCTTGGCCAGTGCGTGGGCCAGGGTGCCGCCGCCGGCACCGGAGCCGATGATGACCACGACGTCGCCGTCGTCTTGTGCGAATTTCGCTGCCATGGGGTGTTCCCCTCATTGTTGGAATTGGATGAGCTGCGCTTGCTGAGGCGTGGGTCAGAGCCAGTCGAGGTCGTTGTAACCGCGCGCCAGGTAGCCGCCTTTCTCCACCGAGGAGCCTTCGTAGCCGAACAGGGGGAACAGCGCCGGGTTGTCGTAGAGGCCGAACATCAGGGCGTTGCGCACGGCGCGAAAGAACGGTCCGGTTTCGATCTCGCGCAGCAGGGCGACCCGATCGATTTCCGTGTTGAGGTCTTCGAAGGGCTGGCCGTGACGCCGCTCGGCGCTGGCCTGCAGCTCGCGCAGGCCGTCGGCGATCAGCTCGGGCTGCTTGCCCACCAGTTCGGCCAGTGGTTTGGCGTAGTGCAGGTCGTTCAGGCGGTCATGCGGGTAGATGTCGCGGCCCATGCGCAGCAGGCCTTGGGGCAGGGCGGGCAGCGCCTCATCGGCGAGCAGGGTGACCGGGATCAGCTGCGCGGCCACGGCCGTGGCGCCGAGGGCGAGCAGGGACTGGCCTGAAAGGGATATGAAGCGCCGGCGCGTGAAGCCGGTGTCGGGGCTGGGAGAGTCATGCATGGCAGTGCTCCAGGCTATTGCCGGCACAGCCTGCTGTGGGGGCAGGTGTGGCCGGCGCTCATTGTTATGTGCCGAGAGGACTGTTTCTCCTCTCTCGATAACCCTTGAGCAGCTTGCGTGCCAATGCTTTATTGTGTTGATAACCTGTTGTTTATCAACGATTTTATAGGATTATAAAAGACACTTTTGCGCGGCGCCGTAATGCACCTGTAAAGCGAGATTCTTTACAGGTGTAAAACATCTGTAAGTGGGGTTGTCAGCCCTGGAGCGTGCGGCGCAGGCACGCGAGTTTGTTCAGGCCGGGTCTGGGGCGGCTGTTGCTGAAAACGGCTCGTAGCCGCTCGTGATCGATTTCGCAGGGGTGCGCACCGTTCACTCCACCCGCTGTTCGCCGGTAAAGCTCAGGGTCACCTTGCAGCGACGGCAGAAGTAGCGGCGGCCTTTGCCAACCAGGGCATGACGTTGGGCGGAGAAGGGGAACTCGCCCTGGGGGCAGCTGCAGCGGTAGATGAAGCGGCTGACCTTGCGGCGCTTGACGGCGTAGCTATGGCAGCGGTTTGGCGGCAGCTCATAGACGCCGCGCATGATCAGTTGCCATTCCTCACCGTGAGGCTGGATCTTCAAGCCAAACAACTGATGGGCGATCAGGTGTGCCACTTCGTGGGCTACCGTCTGCCTGAGGAAGTCTTCGCGGTTTTCCCGGTACAGCTGCGGGTTGAAGCGCAGCTTGTTCTCGGTCAGGTGTGCCACTCCGGCCTTTTGTCCACGCAGCTTGAAACTCACCTCGGCACGGACGAAGCGCTGCTTGAAAAAGGCCTCGGCCTGCTGGTAGCAGGTTTCGACACGGGCGTGAATGTGTTCGGGCATGGGCGCAACCTGAGGGCGACGGCGCGATTATGCCTAAGCCGAACCAGTACGGCAGCCCCAAAACGACGAAACCACCGCAAGGTGGTTTCGTAGAGTCTTCGCAACCATGTCCTAGCTGGTATAGACCGGGCCTACCCCAAGCCCCCAGAGAATCACCGAGCTGGCGATCATCGCCACCAGTACCACCAGCCCTACCGCGAGTACCGAGCTGGAGAACATGAAGCCCTCATCCGCGGGGATATTCATGAAGGTTGGTATGCCCACATAGAGCAGGTAGACGGTGTAACAGATGGCCAGTGTTCCCACCACCATGGCCAGCCACATATTTGGATAGAGTGCCGCCAAGCCGCCAATGAACAGGGGCGTCGCGGTGTAGGCGGCGAACACGATGCACTGGGTCAGGTTGGGGCTGGCGTCGTAGGTACGTGCCATCCAGTGAATGAAGGCGCCCATCACCGCAACACCGGCAAGCATCGCCAGGTAGGTCATGATGGTCATTTGCAATGCGCTGGCTTCGGTCAGCATTACCGGTGCCCTATCACCGATGGACCAGCCAACCTGGGTGGTGCCGATAAAGGCCGAGATCGCCGGAATCGCCGCGAGCACCAGAACGTGGGTGAGATACATGTGGCTGATGGTTTCTTCTTCGCCACGAATTTCTTGCCATTCCTGATCGGGATGGGTGAAGAGCCCCCAAACGTGATGGATCATGCCAGACACCTCCTCTTGTAATGCGATCGCCCCCCAGCGAAGCGCCCGGCGCGCGTATGCAGCGCCACCGGGTACTGGGCCGAACCTATGCGACCGTATGTCGCAGTATAGGCAGAGGCTTGAGCGCGTGAGGGGGCTCGACTTAGAGCAAATTGGTCTCTGAAGTTCAGCTGTAATAGCGTTCCAGAATTTCCATGGCTTTGTTTATCGACTGCAGGCGCGTAGTGCTGCCGCCCCGATCCGGGTGGTGCAGGCTGACCAGTTGCCGGTAGCGGTGCTTGATCAGCCCGATATTGAGCACTTGCTGGCTTTCATTCAGTTCGAACAGTTCCAGGGCTGCACGCTTTTCCTCGCCGCCTTGCATGCGTGTCCAGAAACTGGCCAGCAGCTCTTCCACATCCTGTTCGTTGGTGTCACTCAGCTGACTGAGGTCCAGGTAATAGTCGCGCAACGGGTCGTGCTCGCTCAGTTCGGCGCTGCCGGCCTGGTAGGGCAGCAGCTGGATGCACAGCGGGCTGATCTGGACAAAGCCGAGCCGTTCGCCCCATAAGCGTTCGCGCAGCCGGTACAGGGCGTTGAATACCAGGAAGTGGGTGCGAAACAGCACCAGTTTGTCGGTCAATGGCAGGTGGGGAATGTGCGTGCAGTGGCGATCTTTCAGCTGTTGGATCAACTGGTATTCGCCAATCCCGGCAGGGGCCGCCTGCAGCAACTGGTGCAATTGATCTGCCAGATCGGCAGAGGGATCAAGTTCGACGTTCATCACCCGAGCCTAGCATTTCAGCATGATTGGGGTAGGGCGCGTCGCGCTTTCTGGGTAAAATGCCGCACTTTAGTAAGCCTCCGGATTCCAGCGCACCATGGGTAGCCTCTCGGTCAATCAGAACAAACTGCAAAAACGCCTGCGCCGTCAGGCCGGCGAAGCCATTGCCGACTTCAACATGATCGAGGATGGCGACAAGGTCATGGTTTGCCTGTCCGGGGGCAAGGACAGCTACACCATGCTCGATGTGCTGCTGCATATGCAGAAGGTCGCGCCGATCAAGTTCGAGATAGTCGCGGTAAATATGGACCAGAAACAGCCGGGCTTTCCCGAACATGTGTTGCCGGCCTACCTGGAGGCCATCGGTGTGCCCTACCACATCGTCGAAAAAGACACCTACTCGGTGGTCAAGGAGATGATTCCGGAAGGCAAGACCACCTGTTCGCTGTGTTCACGCCTGCGCCGCGGCACCCTGTATACCTTCGCCGACGAAATCGGCGCGACCAAGATGGCCCTGGGTCATCACCGCGACGACATCCTGGAAACCTTCTTCCTCAACATGTTCTACGGCGGCACGCTCAAGGCCATGCCGCCCAAGCTGCGCGCCGACGACGGGCGCAACGTGGTGATCCGCCCGCTGGCCTATTGCAACGAGGCGGATATCGAGGCCTACAGCCGGCTCAAGCAGTTCCCGATCATTCCGTGCAACCTCTGCGGCTCCCAGGAAAACCTGCAACGTCAGGTGGTCAAGGAGATGCTCCAGGACTGGGAGCGCAAGTCGCCGGGGCGTATCGAGATCATGTTCCGCGCGTTGCAGAACGTGGTGCCTTCACAGCTGGCCGATCGCAACCTGTTCGACTTCAAGAACCTGAAAATCGACGAAAATGCCGCGTCGCGCTTCGTCAATGTGATGAACCTCTGATTGCCTGACCTGTAGCCCGGATGCAATCCGGGGGCGATGTAGAGAGTTCCCGGATTTCATCCGGGCTACAAAATCTCGCCTCCTGTAGGCGCGGCCTTGGCCGCGATGGTTGCTCCCGCGCTCCAGCGTGGGCACGAAATGATCTGCGAAAGATTCCGTAAGGACAGCCCATGCGCGACTACAAATGGCTCCATGAGTATTGCCTGAATCGTTTCGGCTCGGCCGCCGCCCTCGAGGCGCGCTTGCCACAGCCGCGCAGCGATGCCGAGTTGCGCGCGCTGGGCGATGACCGCTATCTCTCCACCATCAGCCTGCGCATCTTTCGGGCAGGCCTCAAGCACAGCCTGGTCGATGCCAAGTGGCCGGTTTTCGAGCAGCTGTTCTTCGGCTTCGATCCGGAAAAAGTCGTGCTGATGGGCGCCGAGCATCTGGAAACCCTGATGCAGGATGCGCGCATCATCCGTCATTTGGGCAAGCTCAAGAGCGTGCCGCGCAATGCCCAGTTCGTGCTGGATGTGCGCCGGGAGAGGGGCAGTTTCGGTGCATTGATCGCCGACTGGCCGGTGACCGATATCGTCGGCCTATGGCGCTACCTGGCCAGGCACGGCAGTCAGCTGGGCGGTTTGTCTGCGCCGCGTTTCCTGCGCATGATCGGCAAGGACACCTTCATTCCGTCCGATGACATGGTGGCCGCACTCAAGGCGCAGCACATCATCGACAAGGCGCCGACCAGTCTGAGAGACCGCGCCGCGGTGCAGGCGGCGTTCAATCAGTGGCACGCGCAAAGCGGTCGGCCGCTGTGCCAGCTCTCGGTGATGCTGGCGTATACGGTCAATCATTGAACAGGTAGGGTGGATGACGCTTTCTCCATCCACCTGTTGATTTGGTGGTGGACGAAAAGAGCGTCGTCCACCCTACGCGGGAGAGCTTGAGATGGACGAGGTCATTGCCCGTATCGCCCAGGCCATTGAAACGGCCGAGCGCATCCTGATCATCACCGGCGCCGGTCTGTCCGCCGACTCCGGCTTGCCGACCTACCGGGGTATTGGCGGCCTGTACAACGGCCAGACCGCCGAAGGCCTGCCGATCGAGGCGGCGCTTTCCGGTCCCATGCTGCAGCGCGACCCGGCGCTGTGCTGGAAGTACCTGGCCGAACTGGGCAAGGCCTGTCTCGGCGCCCACGCCAATGCCGGGCATTACGCCATCGCCGAGTTGCAGCGTTTGAAACCCCAGTGCTGGGTGCTGACCCAGAATATCGACGGCTATCACCGCGCCGCCGGCAGTCCGCCCGAGCGCCTGATCGAGATCCATGGCGAGCTGGCGCCGCTGTATTGCCAATCCTGCGGCGCCATCGATGCGCAACTGGCCGAGCACCTGAGCCGGCCGCTACCGCCCAGATGCCGGCAGTGCGGTGGCATCCTGCGCCCGCCGGTGGTGCTGTTCGAGGAAATGCTGCCGATCGCCTCGTTCGATTTCGCGATGCGCGAAGCGCTGCTCGACTGCTGCGCGCTCGACTGGAGTTCCATCTCGCCCGCGATCTTCGGCGCGCTGTTCCAGAGCATCATGGACGGCAAGGCACGGCGCAACCTCGGCGCGCACTACACTTCAGAGGAGAACATCCTCAAGCTGATCGGGCCGCTGTTCCTGGACAGCCTTTGGGAAGAATTCCACCGCGTTAAAAGCAACAAGAGCAAGCTGTTCGAGTTCCACAAAAAACTGCGCACGCTGACCTTCTTCGATCCCGCCTGCGGCTGCGGCAATTTTCTGGTGATCGCCTACCGCGAACTGCGCAAGCTGGAACTGGACGTGCTGCGCACCGTGCATGAAGGCCCCGGCTCGCGCTTCCTCGACATCCACCAGGAAATCAGCGTGGACGTAGACCAGTTCTACGGCATCGAGATCGAGGAATTCCCGGCGCAAATCGCGCAGGTCGCCATGTGGCTGATGGATCACCAGATGAACGTGCGCGTGTCGGAAGAATTCGGCATGTACTTCGCGCGCATCCCGCTCAAGACCTCGCCGCACATCGTCA
>Ga0156169_1269_pt1 | contig 45156 bp, 29 predicted proteins | sample RifCSPlowO2_12_FD_107822 | JGI IMG/M metagenome (GOLD analysis project Ga0156169, IMG submission 107822) | Pseudomonadales bacterium RIFCSPLOWO2_12_59_9 | reverse complement strand
GACGTAGCCACGCAAATCGCTGAGGAGAACAACTTGGCATGCGTGGCATTTCCCACGGATGCCGGCATGCACCTGCTGTCTAATCGCAAAGAGATTGAGGACGATATCAAGGCGCGCTTCATCAGTCAGGCATCCAAGCGTCGGCTTTTCGATGCGCAAGGGGTGAGCCAATCATGGCCTGATAAGCCCGTTGTTGTAGAGGCGGCGTTCGATGCTTATGAGAAGGGGCAGACGAGGGTGGAAACGCTGTATGTCATCTGGAGTGCCACGCTGCCACAGCAGCAGGCCGAGGATATACAGTAATACGCTATGGCTGCTGAGTCCTAGGGGCGCGTCAAGCTGCGTGCGCTTGGCGCTGTCTGATGACCGCCCTTGTAATGGTCAAGATTTCATCGGGTGGTGATTGATTCCCTGTAGGCCTGCTTAGTGTCGAAAAAAGGATGGCAGCACCTTCGACGTTTACAGGGCTGAGCTGAGCTGTTAAGCGTCGATCACTTATCCTTGGTATTTGCATAAACGTTCTTTTGCCAAAAGCGATTGCCCCGATACCAAGTTGAGCTTGGCCCAAGCGATATGGTGCCCGCTCATCGGGGCAAGTATGGAGAGCACATACTCAATTCGCTCACATCTTGTTACTATCGCGCCCCTTTGCCGATCAATGGACTGAAACGCGTGCTTTTTCTTCGCCATCTCTGTGCTCTTTCGACGCTTTGCGTGCTTCTGTGTGGTGCGGCAAGCGCCGCTTCGCTACCGCCTTCTCCAGGCGATCAAGACTTGATCCGTCAACGCCAGGAACGCTTGCTTGAGCAGCAGCAGCAACGCCTCAATGACCTCCAGCAACTACCGCAAGTAACGCCGACTACGCCAGTTACGCCGAGCGCGCCGGATAGCCGTTGCTTCGACATTCAGCGCATTACGCTCAAGGGTGCAGAGCATCTCAGTGAATCGGTGCGCAACGAGTTGGTGGCACCCTTCCTGGGTAAATGCCTGGGCGCCGGGCAGCTTAATGAGCTGCTGAAGGTCATCACCAATCAATATATTGATCGTGGCGATGTAACCACTCGCGCCTACCTGCCGCAGCAGGATCTATCGGATGGCGAGCTGGAAATCATGGTGGTGGAAGGCAAGCTCGAAGGCTTAGAAAGCTCCGAGGTGGTCAGCCCGCGTGAACTGGGTATGACGTTCCCCGGCCAAGTCGGCGAAGTGCTTAACCTGCGCGATTTGGAGCAGTTGGTCGATCAGGTTAATCGCTTGCCATCGCGCCAGGCGCAGATGGAGTTGTTACCCGGTCAGGAAGTCGGCGGTAGTCGTGTACAGCTCAAGGGCCAGCGCGACAAACCATGGCGGGTAAATTTCAATCGCAACAATGACGGTCAAGACAGCACCGGCGAACAGCAATGGGGTGCGGGCCTAGATTGGGACAGTCCATTGGGGTTGGCTGATCAGCTGAACTTGCGCGCCGGTGGCGACACGGTCAGTGATACCTGGCGCCACTCCAATAACCAGAGCCTTGGCTACAGCCTGCCCTATGGCTGGTGGACGTTTAACTACAACTACAGCCAAAACCTCTATCGCTCATTGGGCCAGGCCTCGAATTTTGATTTCGAGCAAAAAGGCGACAGCAAAACCCAGCAACTGCGTGCCGAGCGCGTGTTGCATCGCGATAGCGTGAGCAAGACCGCCGCCAGCCTTGGTGTCAGCGAAACCAGTACACGTAACTACATCGAAGACAGCCTGGTAGATGTTTCCAGTCAGGATCTTTCCGAAAGCCAAGTGGGCTTTAACCATGGTCGCCGTATCGGCTCGGCATTCGTCAACCTGGATGCCGGTTGGCAGCGTGGCATTGGGCTCTTTGGCGCGGATGCGAACAACCATCCCCAAGGCGCAGAACCAGTTGCCCGCTACAACAAATACAGCCTGACCCTGAGCTACCTGCAGCCCTTTCAGTTGTGGGACGAGTCGTTCAGTGTCGACAGCTTGGCCACCGGCCAACAGAGTGAAGACGTGCTGTTCAGCCCGCAACGCATCAGCATTGGTGGGTTGTCGTCGGTGCGCGGTTTCAAGGAGCAGTCGCTGTCCGGTGACAGTGGTGGCTATTGGCGCAATCAGCTGCGTTGGCGTCGGCCGATAGCCTGGACCAGCCTACAGCCTTGGCTGCAAGAGTACGGCGCGACCCTGGCCTATGACGTCGGGGTTATCGAGCACGGTCCGTTCAATCCAGTGGCTCATGGCCGTATGAGTGGCAATGCCCTGGAACTCAGCGCACGCGGCCAATATCTGGCGGCGTCGGTAACCTTTTCGCAGTCACTTGAACGCCCGTCGTACATCACTGAGCCAGAAAGCCCGATGTATTTCCGGGTTGAAGCGTTCTTCTGAGTCGCCCTAACTTTCCGTTTTAGCTTGTTGTTTGGAGTGTTTTTACATGGATGTTCGCTGCCCGTTTTTTCAAAACGTAGCCACTGTATTGATCGGTGTTTTGTTTCTTAATCCGATTGTTGCAACGGCAGCTGAACTGACCATTGATGCTGCGGCAGGCAGCAATACCCAGCTGGGCCAGGCCGGCAACGGCGTGCCTATCGTCAACATAGCCACCCCCAATGGCAATGGCCTGTCGCACAACAAGTTCAGTGACTACAACGTCGAGACGCAAGGGCTGATCCTCAACAACGTTACCGGCAGAACCCAGGGCACCCAACTGGGCGGCATCATCGTTGGCAACCCCAACCTTGCTAATGGCGCTGCCGGTCTGATTTTGAACGAGGTCACCGGCGGCAATGCCAGTCAGCTGCGAGGCTACACCGAAGTCGCCGGCCAGGCGGCCCACGTCATAATCGCCAACCCGCACGGCGTTACCTGTGATGGCTGTGGTTTTATCAACACCCCACACGCCACGTTGACCACGGGTAAGCCGGTGATCGACAACGGACGCCTGAGCAGCTTCGATGTGAATGGCGGCTCTATTACCATCGAAGGCGCCGGCCTCAACGCCAGCAATATCGAGCAGTTCGACCTGATTACCCGTAGCACCAAGCTCAACGCGGAGATTTACGCCAATCGCCTGAACATAATCACCGGGCGTAACCAGGTGGATGCCACCACCCTGGCCGCCACTGCCAAGGCCGACGATGGATCGGCTAAACCGCAACTGGCTATCGACAGCTCGGCCTTGGGCGGCATGTACGCCGGCGCGATTCGCCTGGTCGGTACCGAAGCCGGTGTGGGTGTAAAACTGGCCGGCGATATGGCTGCCAGTGCGGGCGATATCCAGATCGATAGCAATGGTCACCTCAATCTGACCCAGGTGGCCGCGAGCAATAACATTCAGCTCAAGGCTGCCAGCGCCGAACTCAACGGCAAGGTCTATGCGGGTAACAGTCTCACCGTGCAGAGCGCCGGTGCACTGATCAACAATCAAAGTTTGGCCGCACGTGAACGTATCGACCTGTCCGCCGTGCAATTGGACAACCGCAGCCTGATCGAAGCCGGCGTTGAAGCCAATAACACCCGCAACACCCATGGTGATGTGAGTATTGTCAGCCAGAGCGTGCGCAACAGCGGCAGCGTCCTGGCCAGCCGGGATCTGATGGTTCAGGCCAGCCAGGGCGTCAATAACCAGGTCGGTACCCTCAGCGCCGTAAACACCACTATCACCACTGGCCAGCTGGACAACCGCTCGGGCCGTGTACTGGCCACATCGACACTGAAGGCCAAGGCCGCCAGCCTGGACAATAGCCAGAACGGTCTGCTGCATAGCCAAGGCAGTACGACGTTAACCGTCGATGGCGCACTGAATAACAACCAGGGCCGAGTGATTGGCCTTGGTTCTTTAGATACGCATGCGGCCTTGGTGGATAACCGCAATGGCCTGCTCGCCAGCCAGCAACAGGTCAGTCTCACCACCACCACCAGCCTGAATAACCAGGCCGGCGAAGTGTCGGCCAAACGTACAGACCTGCGCGTGGGGAGCCTGGACAACCGCAGCGGCAAGGTCATTGGTGAACAGCTGAGCGTGATCGCCAGCGGCCTGATCGATAACCGTCTGGGTCTGTTCTCGGCCGTCAATGCTCTCGACTTACAAGCTGCCGGTTTTGATAACAGTGCCCAAGGCACGGTGCTCAGCGAAAGCACCCTGACGATGAATGTGCAGGGCCTGCTGGATAACCACGATCAAGGCAATCTGATCAGCCATGGCAATCAGCAGCTCAACGCGGGGCAGATCGACAATCATCAGGCCGGGCTGATCTCCAGCAAGGGCACCCTCAATCTGCAGAGCAACACGACAAATAACCAAGGCGGCCAAGTGGTCGCCAATGGTGTTCTCACTATTAAGGGTGGCAGCCTGGATAACAGCCAGCGCGGACTGATCAGCAGCCAGACGTCCTTGCTGCTTGATTTGAGTGGTGCTCTGGATAACCACGGCCTCGGCAACCTGATCAGCGAAGGTGGCCTCAACGTTAAAGCCGCCAGCGTAAACAACAGTCAGGCCGGTGTTCTGTCCAGCGCCGGTGCTCTACAGGTGGTGAGCAGTTCACTGAATAACCAAGGCGGCAAACTGCTCACTGACAGTAGCTTGACCGTCAGCACGGGCCACCTTGATAACAGCCATGCTGGGGTACTCAGCGCCAACGGTGCCATGGTGTTGACCAGCACCGATCTGGATAACAGTCAGGCCGGTCGCATCACCAGTAATGCGGGCTTAAAAATCAGTAGCGGGCAGGTCAATAACAGCGCTAAGGGCCGTATTTCCAGCCTGGGTCAAATAGACGCGACCTTGAGTGGCCTTGATCAGCACGACCAGGGTGAACTGGTCAGCAGTACAGGCATTAATCTGGATCTGGCTAATGGCCAACTAATTAACCGCAACGGCGGCTTGCTTGCCAGCCCTGGCAAACTGCTGCTGACTCACATTGGCTCAGTCGATAACAGCCTAGGCGGCGAAATCTCCAGTACCAGCGCCTTTAGCCTGTTCACTGGCTCCTTGGATAACAGTGGCGGCAAGATCATCAGTGGCGGTGCACTGCAGCTGGGGATTATTGGCTACTTGCTCAATAGCCTAAAAGGCACGATTTCGGGCAGCACAGGGCTGATCGTTAGTGCGGCCAGCCTGGATAACTCCGCCGGCGGCACGCTCAGCAGCCGGGGGGATGTGCAGGTCGATGTCCAGGCCGCGTTAGATAACCACAATGACGGCGCGGTGCTGGCCAGCGGCAACCTCACGGTCAACGTCGGCTCACTGAACAACAGCAATAAAGGCCTGCTCTCCAGTGGCAAGGCTCTGCAACTGCATAGCGGTGCCACCAATAACAGCCAAGGCCAGATCATCAGCCAGGCGACCCTGACGGCGCAGACCGCGGACCTGAACAATCAGGGCGGGACCATCAGCAGCAAACAAGCGCTGTCGCTGACCAGTGGCGACATCAACAACAGCGCCACTGCCGTGGGCCAAGTGGGTGGTCTGATCAGTAGCGAAGGTGATCTGACCATCACCGGCCACAACCTCGACTCTAGCCTCGGTGGTGAGATTTCGGCCAAGGGCGACTTGCGCCTGACCGTGGCGCAGTTGATTCAGCGCCAAGGGCGTTTGATTGGCGAACAGGCGGTGATCCTGGATCTGGGCGGCGGTAATTTTGATAACCGTGGTGGTTTGCTCAGTGCCCATGGCCCGCTGACCATTGCACACCTGGCAGCACTGGATAACCGCGATCTGGGTGAAATCTCCAGTCAGCAGTCCTTCACCCTGCAGGCCAATCTCATCGACAACGGCGAGCAAGGTCGGCTGATCAGCGCCGGCGCTCTGGTACTGAACGCCGCCACTTTGCGCAATGCCAATGGTGGTTTGCTTTCCGGTTGGCAAGGCCTGATCGTGCAAGGTGGCAGCCTGGATAACTCCGCAAGTGGCACCTTGTCGAGCAAGCAAGGCACCCTGACGGTCAACCTGACCGGCGCGTTGGATAACCACGACCAAGGTGCGATGGTCAGCCTCGGCAAGCAACAGATTGGTGCTGTGAGCCTGGATAACCGCAACGGCATTCTTTCGACTGAAGCGGACCTTTCCCTGGATGTTGCCGGGGCACTGAACAACAGCGCCAATGGCCTGATCTCGGCCAAACAAGACCTGGCGCTGTTAGGCGTACACACCGACATCAATAATCAAAGCGGTCAATTGAGCGGTGCCAGCCTGCTGCTCAAGGGCAATAGCCTGGATAACAGCGCCGGTCAGATCACCAGCCAGGGGCTTTTGGATATTACCCTGATCGGCGCCCTGATCAACGCCAACCTGGCTCGCTTGGCCAGCGGTGGCGCACTGACCCTCAAGGCCGCCAGCATCGACAACCGTTCCGGCAAACTGATCAGTCAGGACACGTTAACCATCACCAGCGGGGCGTTGAATAACTCCGCCGGCGGTACTCTGGCCAGCCAGCAGGCCATGACCCTGAACCTCACAGGTGCGTTGAACAATCAGCAAGACGGTTTGATCTTCAGTCAGCTGGGCAAACTATTCGTCACTGCACAAAGCCTTAATAACAACGCCGGTACGCTGCAAAGCGAGGGCGACAACCAGTTGCGTATCAGCGGCGCCCTGAGCAACCAGGCGGGCCAGATCAGCAGCCTGAACGGTAACCTCGATCTGCAAGCAGGCAGTGTCGATAACAGTGCCGGCGGTATCCTCAACAGCGTTAAGGGCTGGATCAAGCTGGTCACGGCGGGCGTGTTTGATAACCACGCGGGCATCATCCAGGCGCAGTCGTTAGATATCAAAGCAGACCTTGGTATCGATAACCACCGCGGCCATCTCTCGGCGCTGACCGGTGAGAACCTTATTGTCACGGCGGACTTCAATAATCAGGGCGGCGGTCTGTTTGCCGGCACCTTGCTCAAAGTCACTGGGCAGAAGTTTTTCAACCAGGGTGCAGCTTTGGGGCAGGGCGGCAAGGTTGGTGCTGAACAGATCAATTTTAGTTTGAGCGGGGCGCTGAACAACCAGTTCGGCCTGATCGAAAGCGACAGCACCCTAGATCTCAGTGCCGCCAGCATCAATAACGTGGTGGGCAGCTTGCGTGCCTTGGGCCAGACCGGCACGGCGAAGATCGTTGCCGGCTCGCTGAGCAATGGCTATGGCGTGCTGGAAAGTGCCAACCAGGATCTGGATTTACAGATCACCAGCCTGAGCAACGGCGGTGGGCGCATCCTGCACACCGGCAGTGGCATCTTTGGGCTGTCAGCCGCCAACGTGATGGAGGCGGGTGGCAGTGTGGTGTCTAACGGCACCTTGACCATGATCGCCAACAGCTGGACCAACAGCAGTGTGTTGCAGGCTGGTCACCTGAACCTGAATATCGCCAACTTCACCCAGACCGCCAACGGCCAATTGCTTGCCGCACAGGGTTTTACCGGCACCGGCACAAACTGGGTTAACGATGGCCTGCTGGCCAGTGACGGTTTTTTTGATCTTGATTTGACCGGCACATATAGCGGTGCGGGCAATTTGAACAGCCTGGGTAATCTGACCCTGGTGGCCGGCGGCATCGACCTGGGCACGGCCGGCAAGATCATGGGCGGCGGTAATACTCAAATCACCAGCCGTGGCACGTTGACCAACCATGGTCGCATGACCTCGATGGCGGACTTGACGGCCAGTGCAGTCAACCTGAACAACTACGGCACCCTCGGCAGTGCCGATGCCCTGCGCGTCAACGCCACTAACCTGCTGAACGAAAATGGGCTGATTTTCAGCGGCGCGGACATGGCGCTGCGGGTGAGCAATTTCACCAACCTCTATGCCGATGTGTACAGCCTGGGCGGGTTGGACATTGCGCTTGATGACTTGGGTAACAAAGCCGCAATGCTCAAAAACTTGTCAGGCACCATCGAAAGCGCCGGCGACATGCGCATAGCGGTGGCTGATTTCGAAAATGCCAAGGCCGTTTTCGAAATGGAAAGCAAGTTGCTGTTTGGCAGCATCAGCATCGTATGTGTGCAGCATTGCGGCAGCAGTTGGGGCGATGCTCGGGGGCAGGTAACCCTGTATAAAAACTACACCTCGACTATCACACAAGACTCTCAGGCCGGCACCATTACGGCAGGGCGTGATTTAAACATTGTCGGCGACACCGTCTTTAACCATTACAGCGTGCTGTCAGCCGCGCGCAACCTGAGCATCACGGCCACCGATGTAAAAAATGAAGGGGCCGTTTCACTTTCTGGTTCGGGAAGTCGCATCGCTACGGCTGCGCCGAAGGAAGACAAAAGCGTTTACTACCAGCACGTATCGGATGTGGACGACTTCAATGCCAATTACGGGACGCAGGCGACGTTCGCTGAGGCGGCCTACCTGGCATTGCTTGCTAGCTTCAATCCTTACGTTTATGCCGGCATTAACGATCCGATACAAATCACCCCCGATGGTCAGCAGTCCGCGCCGGCCATCATTCAGGCGGGTGGCAATGTCTCTATCACCGCCACCAACGACATCAGCAACATCGTCACAGCGCCCAACAGCGCCATTAACAGTGGTTCCAGTCGCGTAGAAAGCACAGGTGTTAATCAGGCTACACAAGCGGTTGTGGTGCTCAATGCGCAGCTGCCACCTGACCTGGCTCAGCAGCAGATCAATCCGACAACCTTGCCAGGCTTTAGCTTACCAACCGGGCAGAACGGCTTATTTAGGCTGAGTGGTCAGGATGCACAAGAAGGCTCGGCCAGTGGCGCCGCTACAGGCTCAGCAGGTTTGGACATCGGTGGTCGCCAGATCGATATCGGCCAGCGTGAGAACACCCTGGGCTCCAGTAGCGCCACCGACACTACGGGCAGTGATGTAACCGACGTTGCTGGGCTGGGGGGCAGTGTGCCCCATGTGCAGGGTCTGCCCAGCAACACCAAAACGAGTAATGGCCACAAGTACCTGATCGAAACCAACCCGGTGATCACCGACCTCAAGCAATTCATGAGCTCGGATTACCTGCTGGGTTTGCTCGGCGTTGATCCAGACAACACCCAGAAGCGCTTGGGGGACGGTCTGTACGAGCAGCGCCTGATTCGTGATGCCATCGTCGCCCGCACCGGCCAGCGCTTTATCGATGGGCTTACCAGCGACGAAGCGATGTTCCGTTACCTGATGGGCAACGCCATCGCCAGCAAGACTGCACTGGACCTGGCATTTGGCGTCACCCTGACCGCAGCCCAAGTCGCGGCCCTGACCCATGACATCGTCTGGATGGAAGAGGTCGTGGTCAACGGTGAGAAGGTTTTGGTGCCGGTGTTGTACCTGGCCCAGGCCAATAATCGTTTGGCGCCTAATGGTGCGTTGATTGCCGGCAGCGATGTCACTTTGATTGCCGGCAATGAGCTGAAAAACTCCGGCACCTTGCATGCCAAAAATAACCTCGCAGCCAGTGCCACCAGCATCAACAACGCCGGATTGATGGAGGCCGGACAACGCCTCGATCTGCTGGCGACCGACAGCATCCGTAACGCTCAGGGTGGAGTTATTACCGGGCGTGATGTCAGCCTGACCGCTCTCACCGGCGATGTGATCAACGAGCGCACCGTCACGGCATACAGGACCGCTGAGGGCAGCGGCCGTGAGCATGAGCGTGACTTTGCTGACAGCGCCGCGCGCATCGAGGCGAGCAATCGCCTGGATATCAGCGCCGGACGTGATGTCAGTAACTTCGGTGGTGTGCTGCAAAGCCGCGGTGATCTAAGTATTGATGCCGGCCGTGATGTCATCTTGGCTTCGGTTGAGGAGCGTAATGCGCATGCCAATGGCACGCGTGTTCAGCGTGAGCAGATCACTCAGTTGGGCAGTGAAGTCAGTGCCGGGCGTGATCTGGAAATTAATGCAGGGCGCGACCTAACGGCTATAGCCAGCAAGATTGAGGCGCAGCGTGATATCGCCTTAAGTGCAGGCCGTGACGTAACCCTCGCGGCCGCCGCCAACGAAGAGCACGACGCCTCCAAGAGTAAGGACATCACCTTCCAGCGGGACAAGGTCGAGCAACAAAGCACCGTACTGAAAGCCGGTGGTGATGTGGCTATCAGTGCTGGAAACGACCTGACCTTGCTGGCCAGTAAAGTTGAGGCCGGTAATGAGGCCTACCTGGTAGCAGGCAACGACCTGTCGTTGATCAGTGCCAATGACAGCGATTACTACCTCTATGACATGAAGAAAAAAGGCTCCTGGGGCAGCAAGGAAACTAAGCGCGACGAAGTGACCAACGTCACGGCAGTGGGCAGCGAAATCAAAACCGGCGGCGACCTGACCTTGATCAGCGGTGGCGACCAGCTGTATCAGGGCGCCAAGCTCGACAGCGGCAAAGATCTGACCCTCGACAGTGGTGGCTCCATCACCTTTGAAGCAGTCAAAGACTCGCATCAAGAAAGCCACGACGAGAGCAGTAATAGCTGGGCGTGGACCAGCATGGACAGTAAAGGCACGGTTGACGAAACCCTGCGTCAAAGCCAATTGACTGCCAAAGGCCAAGTCCTGATTAATGCTGTTAACGGTCTGCATATCGACGTCAATCAAATCAACCAACAAACCGTTAGCCAGTCTATCGACGCCATGGTGCAAGCCGACCCGAGCATGGCCTGGCTGAAAGACGCCGAAGCGCGCGGTGATGTGGACTGGCGCCAGGTCAAAGAGCTACATGACAGTTGGCATGAAAGCCATTCAGGGCTGGGTGGCCCGGCGATGATTGTGATCATTATCATCGTCACGTACTTCACGGCGGGAGCAGCTTCTGGAGCAATTGGGGCCGCTTCAGCAGGAACCACTGCCGGCGCAGCGGGCGGCTCCATGGCAGCCGCAACGGCAACCGCGTCAGCTGGCTGGGCTAACGCCGCCTTATCAGCGGTTGCCGCTTCTGCCGCCAGTACAGCCACCGTTAGCACCATCAACAACAAAGGAGATGTAGGCGCAGCAGTGAAAGAAACCTTCAGCAGCGACAACCTGAAAAACTACATCGTAGGGGGTGCCACGGCAGGCCTGACTGCAGGTCTATTCAACGAGTGGACTGGTACCCAGACCGGCGAAGGCACTGCGCTGACTGACTCAACCAGTGGTGCATTGGCCAACGGTGGGCAAGTCGTAGTGTCTAACCCCGGTGGTTTGAGTAGCTTGCAAGGTGTTGGTCAATTCACCGCTAACCAGGCGCTGCAAAACACCACCTCGGCAGTGCTCAATAAAGCGCTGGGGCGTGATGGCAGTCTCGGTGATGCCCTGCAAACAAGCCTGGTTAATGCTTTTACAGCGTATGGGTTCAACCTTGTGGGCGATGTCGGGGTAGAAAACCATCTGCAGGAAGGTGGCCTTAGCAAAATCGGATTGCATGCCTTAATGGGTGGCTTGGCGGCTGAGGCCGCGGGCGGCGACTTTAAAACAGGTGCACTCGTAGGTGGAGTTAACGAAGCTTTAGTTGGGCACTTGGCCGAGCAATATGCCGATATGCCCAAGGCGGACAGAGACCGCTTACTGGTGATGAACTCGCAGTTGATTGGCGTGCTGACCACGGCGCTCCAAGACCCAGATGCGGACACGGATAAGCTGCAAACTGGGGCGTGGGTCGCGCAGAACAGCACTCAATACAACCGGCAGCTGCACCCGAATGAAAAAGAACTTGCCCGTCAGCTGGCTGAGGCAAGCGGTGGAAAATATAGTGCTGAGGAAATAGAGGCACAGATGCGTCTGTCGTCAATAACTGGGACGGATATCACACCAACTACTGATTTGGTGGTAAAAGCAAATGGAATATACGATCCGGACGGTAACTGGATATCTTTAGGTGGTGATAATTACCTTCAAAACTTTGCGGCGGCGAACAAAGAGATAATTGCCTATATAAACCAAACTACTACGGCCTATTCCTGGACTCCAGAGGCTGAATATGGTTATTCACTGCCGCCTAAGCCTGACTGGTTTGGCGTGTCTGAAGCTGGTCCCGGCAATAGAGATCGTCTTACAGGCTATGCTTTAGATGAGGGTGGTGGTTACAGGGTTCCAGTTGCTATAGAAGGGGTTACTTATAGTCCTCGATTTTATCCGTGTGGTAGTTCTGAGTGTATAGCAAGTGGGGCAAATATTGATTTTAGCGATGTAAATACTTTGCACTGGATGAGAGCTGCAGATGCAAAATCATTAAGTGATATAAGTTGGGTGTTAAGTGCTGGCGCAATAGCGCCTAGTGGGGCGACAGTCGCCTTGGCAAATCTATCAATGGCTAGCAGTCTTCTTTCTGGGTATTTAAAGCAAGATGTACCGGGGGCAATAACTCAAGAGGTTTTAAGTGCGGGATTTGAAGGGTATGCCGTGGGTCGAGGAGTTGGCGCTCAGGTTGCAAAGCAATTGGCTAGTGGCTTGAACGCAGCAGGTGTTTGGGACACTATCGTTGATAATGGGAAGGATTTTTTTAGTGGTGATTGATTTGTTGGTTTTCCTGAATAAACATCGCTATGTTATTTTGGCTTTCATTGTTTTGTGCGCCATTGTTAGCGCGTTACGGTTTTTTGGTGAGTGGGTTGATTTTTATACTGTTGCTATAGGCCACTTTTGGTCGGGGCAGGCATTGTATTCATTTGTTAGGGGGGGGAGAATTGTTTTAGTTGGTGGCGGGGGGGTTGAAAAGGATGATAATTTATCAGTAAGGCTGGCATTTGGAATATTTTCTTTAGTGGCCTTTTCTTTTTTTTTATTTTGGCCTTAGGGGACGTCTGAAAATAAGAGTGTTGTCGATTGGAAGGGCAATAGGGGGGCACGCTTTCCTTGGGGTATCCAGAATTAACCGTGGTCTCTCCCCTATCTCTGTTAACGGTCGGAAAAATAATTCCAGATGGCGAGAAGCTGGCGAGAATTCAGGGCGCCGGAGACACTGGTATCGATGATTTGTATAAGGTCAATCGGCCAGACGTCGATTATGTAGTCATCGAATATAAATTTATCGGCGATTCGAATAAGGGCGGCTCTTCAGGCCTGATTTATACAAACGATGGTAGGCAGGGGAGTGAGAGCTGGACGTTGGGTTCTGGGCGCATAGAAAAGGCGGTTGGCCTTGACGCTACGCGGGATGTTACGACAGCGGTGAAGACGGGTCGTACTGAAACATGGGTTGTAACTACGACTGCGAACGGTTCTACGGAAATACAAGTATTGGACTCTTTAGGTAGGGTAAAATCAGTCGATACATCCAACATATTGGCGTTGAAAACTAACCTTTCAGGTGCTAGGCCATGATTCGCGATTCATTAGGGGATCTAAACTATTGGTGCGAGCGGGTTGCTAAGGATACTGCGTGGATAGAAAATGCAAACATGCTTCTATCTGGGCCGTCAAAGAATCCTGAATATGATCCTCAGTTCACCTTGGATATTTCGCGGGATATTTTGCGTCTTATGCTTCGGCGCTATTCTCTTGGTGATCAGCCTTCTGAGCTGAGTCAGCTGTTCCCTGGTTTACTGGATGCTTGGGAACTTTCTAATCGTCTCTCCGATGAAATATGTGCAAAGCATAATTTAAAAACATGTCGTGATTGGGTGTTCGACTTGTCGGATCTTAATCACTACATTTGGTGCTTTTGGGTGGCTGGTCTCGCCCTATTGCTGAAAATACCGGATGATCTATGGCAGCGCTTGCTAGTGCTTGTTGGCGAAGAGGGACGGGATGTATTGCTGGATAGAGTTATTGCCAGTCGCCAGCCTGAACGAGTGATTGGGGCTGAACTTTTGCATGTCAAGCCCTATGCTCGGCTTCTAAAAGCTATCGACGCACCCGAACAGCAACAAGCAGCGCTACTAAGAGAGTTCGTTGAGTACTGGTATCCAGAGTTAAACCGCCGTGGAAAGCAGCAGCCATGGTGGTACCTGTATGGCGATCCAGAAAAGCATCCGCTGGAAATGGGCAGTTACTTTGGTCGTTGGTGTATTGAAGCTGCAGTATCTGCAAAGGTCTTTGGCCTTGATGATAGTCAGTGTTTAGGTCACGAAAATTATCCGGGCGACTTACTCCGGCCAGACGGTCCAAGTACCCATAAGCCGCGACCTGAAATAAAGAAACGGAAATGGTTTGGGTTGTTCGGGAGTTAGTTATAGAGCCGTAGGGGAAAGTGGGCAGATTTATTCCTGAATTTCCGCTTTCCCCACCAGCGAGGAGAGCTTTTCCGTCCCGCCCGTGGACAGATGTATCGCCATCGCAGAGCAATCCCACGGTGTTAACCCGTCCCAAGCTGAAAACCAAGTCATTGATTTCGGCGCTTGGCGGTAGGGATCGATCCAGCGCCAGGTCGTTCAGGTTTTGGTGCGGGCGCACGACGTTGTACCAGAAGGTGAGCTGGTTCAGGTAAATGACACGGGTTAATTCAACCTGCACGAAATGGAAGGGATGCCATATTGAACTTCAAACCCGTTGTTGGAAAATCCAGCGTGGTAACGATTGCACGCTGCCCACAGCGTGCGGGTGCCGCGCTCTATTGCATAGCGGCTTTCATGCAGGCTGATGACCACGCAGAGCTTGAGCAGCTTAAAAGACTCGGCTATCTAGAAGAATCTGGCGAATTACGCCGGATGGGTAATGTAGACACTTGCGAATGTAAGTCAGCAAACAAAGCTCAACCACCGCCAGTACAGGTTAGGCGCCGCGCGAATTCAGTGCCGTCTAGGCCAACACTGAGCTTGAAATGCGACCAATAGCCGAGCAGACAGCTCGGCTGTGTTACTGGCCGTAGAGACATATATGCCTATGTCGCGCTGAAGAGCCAAAAATCACCCAGGTAACGAGCTGCCAGCGTCTGTATTCTGAGAGCGATATTCGGTTGTTTACCAAGGTCAATTTACTTAGCGAGTGTGCGCCATGAGCAGTACCGAGCCCTTTGGTGTTGGTGATGCTTCGTATCAGGCTGCAGGCGAGATTGACGGTCTGCGTCGCTTGGCCGATGACTTCTACCGAATTGGGTAACGGGTGTGCAATGCACAGCTTCTGGTTACGTCAATGCGGTCTTTAATGGCCTGAGATTGTTGCGCCGATGACATCGAAAAAACGTCGCATTAGGGGCAGGCAATGAAAGGACGTGAAAGCGGGATGCCGGAAGAGGCCTATTGGCAGAGCTTCTTCGATGCCGACGGCGTGCTCGAAACACTGTTCAGCGCCGGCACTATGGCAGGCGATCTGGTCGAGTTCGGTTGTGGCTACGGCACATTCACCCTGCCGGCTGCGCGGCGTACGCACGGTATGGTGACTGCTTTGGACATTGAGCCGCAGATGGTCGATTGCGTACGACGCAAGGCCGAGGCTCAGGGGTTATCCAACGTGCGGGCGCAGGTGCGAGATTTTGTCAGCCAAGGCACGGGACTGGATACTGGTTCGCAAGCTCACGCGATGATTTTCAACCTACTGCACCTAGAGCAACCGCAGGCATTGTTGCGCGAAGCACACCGGGTGCTGCGCGATGCTGGCATCGTGTCGATCATGCACTGGCGTAGCGATATACCGACACCGCGCGGGCCATCCCTCGATATTCGCCCACGGCCAGAAGAATGCCAGTCATGGCTGCAAGCCGCCGGCTTTGTGAACATCGAGTTGGTCAATGTGCAGGCGTTCTGTCCCTATCACTTTGCTCTGATCGCCAGGCGCTGACGCTTGAAGATGAGCGTTCGCTGCATCCAGTAGAAATAGCCGGCTGTCGATAGTCGGCTTTAGCCGCAAGATAGGAGACAGGTCATGGGTTCTACCTTGTTCATCATCAATGATGGCCCCTACGGTAATGAGCGCGCCTACAACGCCCTGCGCCTGGCTGGCGCACTCTGCGCCCGTGAAGGTCAGCAAGTCCGGGTGTTCTTGTTGGCCGACGCTGTTGGCTGTGCCCGCAGCGGGCAGAAGTTGCCCCAAGGCTATTACAACGTGGCGCTGATGCTGGGTAAAGTACTTCGCTCCGGCGAGGTTGGGCTGTGCGGCACCTGCATGGATGCGCGTGGGATGATCGACGCCGACATGGTCGACGGCGCCAAACGGTCAACCCTTGCCCAGTTGGCCGACTGGACGGCCGAAGCTGACAAAGTGCTGGTGTTCTAAGTCAGCCACATCACTCTTAATGATTGTGCCGGTGATGCGCGTCAGGAAAGTGCGGATGGCAATGGGTCAGTGGCTCGTGTTGATGCCGGTGTCGGTGTTTGGTGTTCGGCGCGATGGGTTCATCGTGTGGGTGTTGGTGGTGTTCGTCGTGGGCATGCTCGTGCTCATGTTCCAGCGTCTCGTGTCGGTGTTCATGTTCATGGCGCTCGGTCAGGTGCAGCCAGATGCCAACGGCCATTAGCGATCCAGCAATTAACAGCGGCAGCGTAACGGGGTCGCCCATTGCAACCGCAAGCAGTGTTCCCAGAAACGGAGCCACAGAGAAGTAAGCTCCCGTACGGGCGGTGCCCAAGTGGCGCAGGCCGATGATGAACAACGCCAAGCTCACGCCATAGGCAAGAAAGCCTACTATCATCGCGCCGGCCAAGTTAGGCAGCGGCGGTAACGTCGCCCCCACCACCAAAGCCAAGGCCAGATTGACCGAGCCCGCGCCCAAGCCTTTAATCGAAGCAATCCAGGTCGCGTCTGTCAGCGACACCTTGCGGGTCAGGTTGTTATCGATGCCCCAGGCAAAGCAAGCGCCCAAGATTGCCAGTGCTGGCCATAGACCGGCGAAATGCGCTTCGCCTGGCCAACTCAGGACGAGCGCGCCGGCCACTATGGCGGCCATACCCAAAGCAATATGCCGGTCAAAGTTCTCCCTGAAAGCGAACCATGCGAGCAGCGCGGTAAACACGCCTTCGGCATTCAGCAGCAGTGACGCGCCGGATGCCGGCATGCCGGTTAGCCCAACCATCAACAGCACCGGCCCCACAACGCCGCCAGCTGCAATTGCACCCGCAAACCAGAGTGTTTCCTGGCGCGGAAGCTTTACGCTTGGCGCGCCGCTCAGTACGCGATAGAGCGTTAGCCCCAGCCCTGACCCCAGGTATAACAGCCCCGCCAGTAACCAAGGGCTGACGCTATTCAACAGCAGTTTCGCCAATGGCGTACCAGCCCCGAAGAGTACGGCAGCCCCGAGAGCTGCCAATACGCCGGGTTGCCCAAGCCCTTTCTTCCAGTTCATTCGCTCAATTCCATCGCTAAGTGCGCTTTCTGCGCCTCGGATGTTCCACTCTTTCTTAGACGGCGGGACAAACGCGAAGCACCGTACAGTAGACCCTTCTCAGCTCCAGCTGATTTGTGCTGGTTTTTCAGCATCAATGGTTATCCTGTGCATTGTTGAGCACGACATCGGTGACTAGACTGAGAAGCATGAAACGCTCTCTGCAACTTTGCCTTGTTTTTCTGATCAGCCTAGCTCTTCCCTTGAGCGGGATGGCGGGTGTCCAAGTGCAGGTAAATCCTTGCCCGATGAAAGCTGCAGGCATGGTGACAATGGCAGATACAGCGGCGGACTGTTGCCAGGATATGGGTGGCCCATCCGAGCACGGCAAGCCCTGTAAGTCGGGTCAGGAATGCAAGAGTGCTAGCTTGCTGCAAGTAGCTACGATGAATCCTCCAGTCGCCTTGTCTTGTCCCGTTGTGATTTCCCTCTCCAGCACCTTGCTGCCTATTCAGACCCCTTCCGGGGTATGGCGACCGCCCCGCGTTTGATTCCTGCTAAACATTGATGTCTTTTTCGCCTTGGCGAAAAGGTTGGCATGCGTGCGCGTTTGCGTTGCATGCAGCGAATGATCACAGGAATCCACAACATGAACTGCAATCGCTATTGCACTGGATGGCCCGCTGCGGCTGCCCTGGTGGCAATCGTGTTGGCATTGCCGAGCTTGGCTGCGCCACTGACCCTCGCCGAAGCCTTACGGTTGGCTGAAGACAATGCCCCTTCGTTGAGCGCCCAAACGGCCAAGCTGCAAGCTGCCACCAGTGCCGCCATGCCTGCCGGGGAGTTGCCCGATCCCAAGTTGCTGCTGGGTGTGCAGAACTATCCCATTGGTGGTCCCGACCGTTGGAGTATCGACCAGGACTTCATGACCATGCGCATGGTTGGGGTCATGCAGGAGGTGACCGACCGCGACAAGCGCCGGGCGCGCATTGAGGTGGCCGAGGCCGCCATTGACCGGGCCACCGCAGAGCGCCAGGTGGAGCGCTTCAATGTTCGCCAGGCCACCGCACTGGCGTGGATCAGCAGTTACTCGGTGGAGCGCAAGCAGGCGCTGTTCGAGGACTTCTTCCGTGAGAACCGCTTGCTGGCCGATAGTGTCCGCGCGCAGATCGCTGGTGGACGTGCACAGCCCGTCGATGCCGTGACCACAAAACAGGAGGCCGCACTACTGGAAGAGCAACAAGACGAGTTGGTCCGCTTGCGCAGCCAGGCCCGTGCGGCTCTTAAACGCTGGATTGGACCGGCCGCTAATGAACCGCTGGCAGGCAGTTGGCCGCAATGGTCAATCAATACCGCTGGCTACAGTGATCAGCTACTCCATCACCCTGCACTGGCAGCCTTCGTCCCTATTACCCGCGAGGCTGAGGCCAAGGTGCGTGAAGCGGAGGCTGACAAAGACTCCGACTGGAGTTGGGAGGTCGATTACCAGCAGCGGGGCCGAGAGTTTGGCGACATGGTGAGCGTGCAGTTCAGCGTCGATCTACCGATATTTCCCGGTTCCCGGCAGGACCCCAAGATCTCGGCCCGGCATGCCGAACTGAACCAGTTGGAGGCCGAGCGTGAAGTCATCCGTCGCGAGCATGCGCAGCAACTGGAGGATGACCTGGCCAACTACCTGCGCCTTGAGCGAGCCGTGCGTCGCAGTCAGGACCGCTTGCTACCGTTGGCCAAAGAAAAAGTTGAGCTGAGCATGGCCAGTTACCGCGCTGGTAAAGGTGAGCTGGCGAGCGTTATCGACGCTCGACGCGAGTTGATCGAAGCGCGCCTCAAACAGATTGATTTCGAAGAACAACGGGCGCTGATCAGTGCCCAGTTGCATTTCAGTTATGGGGATACCAGCCAATGAGCCGCCGAATCTACAGCGCAGTGATGTTGGCTGGTGTGTCGATCACCTTGGGCGTCGTCGGCGGCTACTGGTTTGCTCAACAGCACCAGCCAGCAGTACCCAGGGCGCCAATTGAGCCGGTCAGCAGCACGCCAGAGCAGCGCCCGGTGCTGTATTGGTACGACCCGATGTCCCCGCAGCAGAGGTTTGATAAACCAGGGAAGTCACCCTTCATGGACATGCAGCTGGTGCCGCGCTATGCCGAAGAAGATAGCGCCGATGCCGCTGGGGACCGCGCGACCATCAGCATTGACCCCAGTCTGACCCAAAATCTCGGCCTGCGTCTGGCCAAGGTGACTCGCGGGGCCGTCGCCAGCAGCCAGGAGGTGGTTGGCGTGTTGACGTTCAACGAGCGGGATATCGCCGTGGTGCAGGCGCGAACCGCAGGTTTTGTCGAGCACGTGTATGCCCGTGCTCCAGGCGATTTGCTTAAAGCCAATGCACCATTGGCTGACCTTTTGGTACCGGAATGGGCCGCCGCCCAGGAAGAATTCCTCGCCCTGAAGCGTAATGGCGATACTGACTTGTTGGTAGCAGCACGCCATCGGCTGCGCCTCTTGGGGATACCAGCGGCACTGATTGCCCAGGTAGAACGTAGCGGAAAGGCCCAGCCCATCCTGACCATCAGCAGTCCGATTGACGGTGTGTTGCAGGAACTCAATGTGCGTGCGGGGATGAGTGTGGCGGCTGGCGACACTTTGGCCCGCGTCAATGGCATGGACAGCGTCTGGCTCGCGGTGGCCGTTCCAGAGGCACAAGCGGGCACTCTTGCGATTGGTCAGACGGTCGAGGCACGTCTACCAGCCTTTCCTGGCGAAGTGCTCAGTGGCAAGGTCGGTGCCATCTTGCCCGAGGCAAATGCCGACAGTCGTACGCTTCGGGTGCGGGTCGAACTGCCCAACCCGGACGGTCGCTTGCGGCCGGGCTTGACGGCGCAGGTGCGCCTGAATCGTCCTGGCGAGCAAGACCTGTTGTGGCTGCCGAGCGAAGCCGTGATCCGCACCGGCCGCCGTGCTTTGGTAATGCTCGCCGAAGCTGGCGGGCGCTATCGCCCAGTCGACGTGCAGCTCGGACGGGAAAGCGACGGCAAAACGGTGGTGCTGCAAGGGCTTGAGGAGGGGCAGCAGGTGGTTGCTTCCGGACAGTTTTTGCTCGACTCCGAAGCCAGCCTCAAAGGTTTAGTCTCAATTGCTGCGCCGATGCCGGCCGCAGCCAGTCCCGTCTTGCATGAGGCCGAGGGGCAGATTGTTGAGATCAAACACGAGGGCGTGACCATCGCCCATGGTCCGTTCAAGACCCTGGGTATGCCCGGAATGACCATGACCTTTCAGCTGGCGGCTCCCATGCTGGCGGAGGGCTTCAAGGCTGGTGACAAGGTGCGGGTGGCAGTGAGCCAAACTGACGCTGGATTGCAGGTTGAGCGCTTGGAGAAGCTCGGAGAGCAGCCATGATCGCCGCTCTTATTCGCTGGTCGGTGGCCAACCGTTTCCTGGTGCTACTGGTCACCCTGTTCGTCACCGCCTGGGGTGTCTGGTCGGTGCAGAATACGCCGATTGATGCGTTGCCCGACCTCTCTGACGTGCAGGTGATCATCCGCACCCCTTATCCGGGCCAGGCACCGCAGATCGTCGAAAACCAAGTTACCTATCCACTTACCACTACCATGCTCTCGGTACCGGGAGCTAAGACGGTCCGCGGTTACTCGTTCTTCGGCGACAGCTTCGTCTATGTCATCTTTGAGAACGGCACCGACCTGTACTGGGCACGCTCACGGGTGCTGGAGTACCTCAGTCAGATCCAGAGTCGCCTGCCGGCCAGCGCAAAACCGGCCCTGGGGCCGGATGCCACCGGCGTGGGCTGGATTTACCAGTACGCCCTAGTGGATCGCAGCGGTGGACACGACCTGGCGCAACTGCGCGCGCTGCAAGACTGGTTCCTAAAGTTCGAGCTGAAGACTCTAGCCAATGTCGCTGAAGTGGCGACCATCGGCGGCATGGTCAAGCAGTATCAGGTGGTGCTTGACCCGCTCAAGCTGGCCAGCCTGAGTATCACCCAGGCCGAGGTGATCGAGGCCATTGGTAAAGCCAACCAAGAAACCGGTGGTGCCGTACTGGAGATGGCCGAGGCTGAGTACATGGTGCGCGCCTCCGGCTACTTGAAGACGCTGAATGACTTTCGCGCGATCCCTCTCAGGCTCGGGGCCGGGGGAGTGCCGGTGACACTCGGCAACGTGGCCACTGTTCAACAAGGACCGGAAATGCGCCGTGGCATCAGCGAGCTGGACGGTGAGGGTGAAACGGTCGGCGGTGTGGTGATTCTGCGCAGTGGCAAGAACGCCCGCGAGACCATCGCAGCGGTCAAGGCTAAGCTCGAGGACCTTAAGCGCAGCTTGCCGGTCGGAGTGGAAATCGTCACCACCTACGATCGCAGTAAGCTGATCGATCGCGCCGTGGACAACCTCAGCCACAAACTGCTTGAGGAGTTCATTGTCGTTGCCCTGGTCTGCGTAGCTTTTCTCTGGCACTTACGCTCTTCGCTCGTCGCGATTATCTCGCTGCCGATTGGCGTATTGATCGCCTTTATCGTCATGCGCTATCAGGGCATCAACGCCAACATCATGTCCCTCGGCGGGATCGCCATTGCTATCGGTGCCATGGTCGATGCTGCGGTGGTGATGATCGAGAACGCCCACAAGAAGATCGAGGCCTGGCATGTGGCCCACCCTGGCGAAGAGCTGAAAGGCGGGCAGCACTGGCAGGTGATGACCGAAGCTGCGGTGGAAGTCGGTCCGGCGCTGTTCTTCTGCCTGTTGATCATCACTCTGTCATTCATCCCGGTGTTCACCCTGGAAGCCCAGGAAGGTCGTTTGTTTGGCCCGCTAGCCTTCACCAAGACTTATGCCATGGCGGCAGCGGCCGGGTTGTCGGTGACCCTGGTGCCGGTGCTGATGGGCTACTGGATTCGCGGAAGGATTCCCACGGAACAACAGAACCCGTTGAACCGCTGGCTAATCGCGGTCTATCAACCGGTCCTCGACGCGGTGCTGCGCTGGCCGAAAGTCACTCTGCTAGTAGCGCTGTTGGTGTTTCTCAGTGCGCTGTGGCCGATCTCGCGTCTCGGCGGTGAGTTCCTACCACTGCTGGATGAGGGCGATCTGCTTTATATGCCGTCGGCTCTGCCGGGGCTGTCGACGCAGAAAGCGTTCCACTTGCTCCAGCAGACTGACCGCCTGATCAAGACGGTGCCGGAGGTCGAACACGTGTTTGGCAAAGCCGGACGCGCTGAAACTGCCACCGACCCGGCGCCGCTGGAGATGTTCGAGACCACCATCCAGTTCAAACCGCGCGAGCAGTGGCGGCCAGGGATGACCCAGGAAATGCTGGTGGATGAGTTGGATCGGGTGGTTAGGGTGCCGGGGCTGACTAATATCTGGATTCCACCGATCCGTAACCGCATCGACATGCTCGCCACCGGGATCAAAAGCCCGATCGGGGTCAAAGTCGCAGGCACTAATCTGCTGGAGATTGACCAGGTCACCCAGGCCGTCGAGCGTGCCGCCAAAAGTGTTGTTGGGGTTAGTTCGGCGCTGGCCGAGCGCCTGACTGGCGGACGTTATATCGACGTGGACATCGACCGCCAGGCAGCCGCCCGCTATGGGCTGAATATTGCCGATGTGCAGTCGATCGTGGCCAGCGCCATTGGCGGTGAAAACGTCGGTGAGACCATCGAAGGGCTGGCACGCTTCCCGATTAACGTGCGCTACCCCCGTGAGTGGCGCGACTCCCTCGATGCTCTGGAGCAACTGCCGATATATACCGCGCAGGGCGCTCAGGTCACGCTTGGCAGTGTGGCGAAGATCAAGATTAGTGATGGTCCCCCCATGTTGAAGAGCGAAAACGCCAGACCTTCCGGCTGGGTCTATATCGACGTACGGGGCCGCGATATAGCGTCGGTGGTCGCCGACCTACGCCGAGCAGTGGGTGAGCAGGTCAAGTTGCAGCCGGGCATGAGCCTGAGCTACTCGGGGCAATTCGAGTTTCTCGAACGGGCCAATGCCCGGCTCAAACTGGTGGTGCCGGCGACCCTGCTGATCATTTTTGTGATGCTTTACTTGACGTTCAGCCGTTTCGACGAGGCCCTGTTGATCATGGCCTCGTTACCGTTCGCCCTTACGGGCGGGGTGTGGTTTCTCTATTGGCTGAACTTCAATCTGTCGGTGGCCACCGGTGTCGGCTTTATCGCCCTGGCCGGGGTAGCCGCCGAGTTTGGCGTGATTATGCTTCTGTACCTAAAGAGCGCCTGGACTGAGCGAGAGGACTCCGGTGACAGCAGCGAAGCTGGACTGCTCGCCGCGATTCGCGAAGGCGCCGTGCAGCGCGTGCGGCCCAAGGCCATGACGGTGGCGGTGATCATCGCTGGGCTGCTGCCGATCCTGTTGGGCAGTGGCACCGGCAGCGAAGTGATGAGCCGCATCGCTGCACCAATGGTCGGCGGCATGCTCACCGCGCCCTTGTTGTCATTGTTTGTCATTCCCGCGGCCTACCGCTTGATGCGTCGGCGGCAGCTCAGCGCGGAATCCAGCATTCCTTGAAGAAAAACCGTATGAAGAAAGCCTTGTTCTTAGGCGCTGCGTCTTGGCTAGAACTCGCCTGGCGAGTGTGGATGCCATGCTTGTGTAGTGGTGACGATCATTCGAATAGCGGGGCATATGGCTAGGGTGCTCAGAATGGGACCAGTTGTTGCTCTGCAGTACCACTAACAACACTAGGTAGTGTCAGTAACGGTCTGAAGGTTGAGTCGGAGACTATTACCTCTGTGCGGGTACTGCGCTCTATTGCATCGCGGCTTTCAGATCGCGCAGCGCTTGAGCACCTTAAAGGGCTCGGTTACCTGGGGGAATTTGGCGAATTACGCCGGATGGGTAATGTAGATACATTGCGAATGTAAGCCAGCAAACAAAGCTCAACCACCGCAAGTACACATTAGGCAACGCGCGAGCTCAGCGCCGCCGAGTGGCGGGTCAACGCTGAGCTTGAAATACGACCAATAGAAGGGGGCAGCACCGCTCGACTGTGCTGCTGGCCGAGCGCTGGTGAGTTAGGGTCACAGATGCCTCTGCCCCGCTGAAGAAAGGGCTGGCAAGCATCGACCTCCTAGAATGGGTTGGTTGCTCAATGCAGTCCATGCCGAGGCGTAGCCGTCATGGTGGGTGGCATTCACCTCGACTATCTCCAGGCACTGCGCTTGTACGCTATGACTTGCGGCCATCACTTGCAGCACGGCAAGCGCAGTCGGGCTGGAGCGGCTATTTCCGTCGCGTGGCTTAGGAGTTGTGCATAACGGCATTGCTTGGCTTTAAGCTTCCCAGAGAGCGCTACGACAATGCTAAATGCATATAGCTGCTCAATTTTCTCATCGTTTTATCGCCAAACCTGAACCCCATCGCTACAGTGCGTCACCTCCCTTACCCACTGCAGGATTCAGAACATGGATCGTTCTTATCGCGAACTCAGTCTCGCTTTCGTTTTTTCAGCCGGTGCCATTGTTTGCCAATCCGCCTCTGCGGCAGTGAACTGTACGACCGGCGGCGTCAGCTACTTCGGCACCGAGGTCTATGCGGCCCCGCAAGCCCCGAACGGCTCCGGGCAGTACCTGTACAAGATTGCGGGCCTGCAATGTTCCAGCGGCAAGGTTATCAAGTGGACAGAGACCAGCAATTGGTACACCCCCGATGAGATGCTGGCGACGCTCAAACAATCCAGCGCCAATATGCGCCGCGTGTTCCCCAACACTTGTAAGACCCACGCAGTGGTGCTTCACGACAATTTTACGGGCTCAGTCGATGGGGTCGCAGCCACGAGTTATACAGGAGCCAATCAGACCCACTTTGATGTCTTTGCCGGCCCTGTTTTCTATGATCGTTCCGCAGAGTTGCTCTGCCCGGAGGTCAGCGGTATAGGCAATCCTGATCTTCCCGGTGCTTGCCCCGTTCAAGCCGCTGCGCCAGGCGCCCCCAGCCAAGCGCAGGGCGACCCAATCAATGTCTCCAACGGCAATAGCTATCAGGTCGAGGTCGACTACAAAGGGCTTCCAGGTACACAGCTGAGCTTTGCACGCTTCTACAACAGCAAAACAGCCAACTGGACCCATACCTACTCGGCCAAGCTGAAGGTATCTCCGACCAAGGTCTTACTGATCAGCGAAGATGGGCACGAAAGCTTGTTCACCGTCTCCGGCACGACGGTCACAGCGTCTCCAAAAGAGTTGGGGCGTCTAGCGATAATTGCATCCGGGTGGCGCTACGACAGTGCTCAAAATGAGCATCAATATTTCAATACTCTGGGGCAGTTGACTCGTATTGAGCGTGCCAACGGCACTTACGAAACCCTGGTCTACGGCACTAACCAGATTGTGGTCTCCGACTCGCTCGGTAGGTCGATGACCCTCACACTCAATACCAGCAAGCGCCTGACAGGGCTGACTGCGGGCTCGCTACAAGTGGCCTACATCTACAACGCATCTGGCCGCGTGACCAAGGCAGCTCGTACTCAGAATGGAGAGACTTTGTCACGTACTTACCACTATGAGGACGCTCGCGAGGGCGGCTGGCTGACCGGCATCACCGATGAACGCAACATCCGTTACGTCACCTGGGCCTATGATGCGCAAGGCCGCGCCACTAAAAGTGAACTCAACGGCGGGGCCGAAAAATACCTGTTCGCCTACAACGGTAATGGCTCCACTACCCTGACCAATCCTCTACTGAAGACAGCCACCTACACGTTCCAAACTATTCAGGGGGCAGCACGCGTCACTTCGCTGTCAGGCGCCGCATCGGCCAATTGTCCTAATAGCAACTCCACCTTCACCTACGACGCCCGTGGCCTGCTCAAGACCAAGACCGATAACAAGGGTTTCGTCACCAGTTACGACTACAACGACCGAGGCCTAGAAACCACTCGCACCGAAGCATCTGGCACGCCGCAAGCGCGCACCACGACGACCACTTGGCACACGGATTTCTTTTTACCACTGACGGTAACTGAACCCGGCCGCGTCACCACTTACACCTATGACACGCAAGGTCGCCAGTTAAGCCAGATCAGCACCAGCACAGCTCTTTAAGCCAAGGACGGACTAACTATGAACAAACACCTCTACCGCGCGAGCCTGTTATCGCTCGCGTTGAGCAGCGCCATTGGCGTTTCGCTGGCCCACGCTGACGAGCGCAGCTGGGCCTACACCTATACAGCCCTTGGCCTGATCGAAACCGCCGACGGCCCGCGTACTGACGTCTCGGACATTACCCGCTACGCCTATGACGCCCAAGGTCACCTGACCACCGTCACCAATGCGCTGGGTCACGTCACCACCCTGAGCAACTTCGACACCCTCGGCCATCCGCAAACCATGGTCGATGCTAACAACGTCAGCAGCAGCCTGGCTTACGCGCCGCAAGGTTGGCTGGCCTCTATCAGCACCGCCGGCAGCGCCACCAGCTTTGAGCACAACGCGGTGGGTGACATAACCAAGGTCACCCGTGGCGACGGTAGTTCACTGACCTATACGTGGGACGATGCGCGCCGCTTGACGGCTATCACCAATAACCTCGGCGAGACGGTTGAATACAGTCTCGATGCCATGGGTAACCGCACCGCCCAGCGCCTCAAAGACGCCAGTAACAACCTGACCAAACAGAACACCTGGGTCTATGACGAACTCGGTCGCTTTATGAAGAGCGTGGGTGCCGGCAACCAAACCCACAAACAGGCCTACGACCTCAACGACAACCCGACGCTGAGCACTGACCCGCTCAATCACAACAACAGCCAAGCCTATGACGCCCTCAATCGCCTGGTGCAAAACACCGACCCACTGAGCGGCATCACCAGTTACCAATACGATGGCCAAGATAACCTCACCCAGGTCAAAGACCCGCGCAACGTCACCACCGACTATCAATACGACGGCCTCGGTAACCTGACCCAGTTGAGCAGCCCCGACAGCGGCATCAACACCTACGTGCACGATGCGGCCGGCAACGTCACGCAAAAAAACGACGCCCGTGGCGTGATCACCCTGTACCAGTACGACGCCCTCAATCGCCTGACCAAGCGTACCTATCCGGCCAAGCCTGCGCTGAACGTCACCTACGCCTATGACATGACCTCCGGCGGCAACTACGGCATCGGCCGACTGACCGCGCTGCAAGACTCCGGTGGCTTGATGGGCTACAGCTACGACGCGCGTGGTAACTTGCAGCAGCAGGCCCGCTCGCTGACGGTGGCCACACTGCCCAAGGATGAGCTGCTCAATTACGTCTACGACAACGCCAACCAACTGACCGGCATCGGCTACCCCGGCGGTTTTAGCGTGACTTATCCGCGCAACAGCGCCGGCCAAGTGATTGGCGTTAACCTGACCATTGGCAGCGCGCCTGCCAGCAGCATCGCCAGCAACCTCAGCTACCTGCCATTCGGTCCACTGAAAAGTCTGACCTGGGGCAACGGCATCCAGCTCGACCGTCAGTACGACCAGGACTATCAACTGGCCGAGCAGATCATCGGTTCCTGGCAGAGCACTTACAGCTTTGACGCCAACGGCAATATCAAGGGCCGCAATCACAGCCTGTTTGGCAACCTCAACTACAGCTACGACGCCCTTGATCGTCTTACTGAAGAAAAGGACACCGCCCAGCGCAAAACCTACAGCTACGACGCCACCGGCAACCGCAAGCAGCGCGTCAGCTACACCACCACTGCCGGCGTTGAAAGCAAACTCACCAGCCAAACTCTGACCACCGCGCCCGACAGCAACCGCCTGCTGAAAAATGGCAGTTTCGTGGTACTGCGCGACGCCGCCGGTAACACCCTGCAGCAGGCCACCAGCCGAACCTATGTGTACAACGAACAAGGCCGCCTACACGAGGTGCGTAACCCCACCAACCTGTACGCCAACTACAGCTACAACGCTCTCGGCCAGCGCACCCTGAAGCGGGTGTACAGCAGCACCAACGCCACAACCCCAAGCGCCACCTACAGCTACCTGTACGGTGCCGATGGCCAGCTGCTCGGCCAGGTGAAGTACGGTTCAACCGGCAAAAAGACCTTCGCGCAATACTGGATCTGGCTCGACGGCTTGCCACTAGCGGGGATTGAGCAGAAGTTCGCCAGCAACGGCACCACAGTCGCCAGCACCAAGCAGTACTACCTGCACAGCGATCACCTCAACACCCCACGCCAAGCCACCGGCGCCAGCCAGCAACTGCTGTGGAGCTGGAACAGCGACGCCTTTGGCGTAGGTACAGTGAATGGTGATGTGGATGGCGACGGCATCGTCCTCGACATGCCACTGCGCTTCCCCGGCCAGCAATACGACGGCCACAGCGGCCTGAGCTACAACTACTTCAGGGACTATGATCCGGCGACTGGACGCTACGTCGAAAGTGATCCGATTGGGCTGGATGGTGGGCTGAATACTTACGGATATGTGGACGGTAATCCACTTGGGTTTAGTGATCCTTACGGCCTGGCACCAAGCATTAGCAAAATTAAAGAGGCATTGAGAAAAGTACATGAGGCCCTTGGCGGGCGATTGCCAAAGGGAGAACCCGGGAAATTTGGCAGTCCTCAGGCAGGCGACGGCAAGAAAGGCTACAGACTCGATCCAGGACATCCAAACCGTCCAGCTGGCGATCCTGAGTCAGGTCCACATATTAACTGGTGGGATTTTACGAAGGGGAAAAGAGGAAGCGGTGGAAAGTCAGGAGCCGAGAAGATATTAGAGGCAATACCTCCACTATTTTTACCTCCAGGCCTTGAAGAAGCGTGTGAAGAAAATCCAAATATGTTTGGCTGTCCAGCAGTTCCATCACCATTTCAGTGCTAGGAGCCAGAATAATGGAAGATTATAAAATTGAAAATTTCAAGCGGGAAAATAGCAAGATAGATTTTCCTTTGCATGTGCGCGTGAATGGAATTGAGCTTCGCTCTTTGCAAGATAAAATATTTGAACTGTTCTACAGGGTCTTTGGCGTTCGACTTCCTGAGTCAATGGATCGTTTCCAGCTGATCGAGGAGGAAGGTTGTAAAATTAGGGCCGACTCTCCCAACTTTAACTTGACTAGCGTTTTTGAATATTTCAACTTAAACCCTGCTGGTGAAATATATGTAAACTGGTATAGGTTTGATAAAATTGACAGATTTAAACTGAAGGACCTTTGTGAGTATTTTTCTTACATATGGTATCCAGGCAGCGATGATATTGAGTTATTTTGTGAGGATATTAGCTGGATGTTGTCAATCTCGCATGATGGTTATATATCACTGAAGTTTAGCCAGGTAGGGCTGGTGAGCCCCGCGCCACTTAATAGCCGGACAGATTGACTTTCCACCTGTTCAAGTTGTCCTAAGCCCAGCCATGCGCTGGGCTTTTTTCAGCCGCGATTTAGCCGATTACCTTGCGCCTAGCAGCTCTCGATTGCGGTTTTTTGCAGGCCTTTTCTAGCCTCGCCAAGCCCTGCAGGGCGGCACAGGGCAAACGCAGGGCAAGCACCGGGCAAAGTCAGGGCAAATGCAGGGCGCGCGGCCTCGGGACAGGAAAGATTTCTTCTGGCGGAGTCGACGCTTAGCTTTTATGTCTGGGTATCTGAGGGGTGTGAACCGCTTTAATACAGTCTGCGCTTGATGGTTTGTCGAGCACGAGTGAGTGTGCAGAACCGATCTGCTGCGCCTTGGGTTCGAGCTTCGCTGTGATTCAGCTTGAGCTCGGCACGTTGCTCAATCTGGGTGTAGGGGTTTATGTGAAGGTAAGCCGAGCGTCCTGAACTCCCAGTGAAGCCTCTGGAAGTGCTTGTGCCTTTGGTTTTGCAGAAACTTAGAGTCCAAGTAAGCGCCGGCTATTGCAATGTGCGGTTGCGATAAGATTTTGATCGTATCAAAAAAAGAAAAAATAGACAGAGGGCCGAAGCCCTCTGTCATTTATGTTGCCAGTCTAATTGGGATTCCAACTTGCAAGTGTAATAATCAACTCAGGTGTGAATGCAATGGCATGTAGCACTTCAAGGCATGGTCGCTGTATTTAGTGGCAATGATAGTTCGATATTTCCTTTTCGTTAGTCTGCACGGATACCTACCGGGTTGTTAGCGGAGTTATAGCAGATTGGGTATTCGCAGAATCCACCAGCGGACTGTACATCAGCTTCATTAACCGCTGGCAGGTACTTGCCCAGATCTGCTTTAGCGACCGGCTTGTGGTTGATGGTACATGCATCGTCCATCAGGGGTTCACAACTGGCTTCACTTACGGTTACTTTGCCGTCTGCACTAGGGACTGCATCACTCCTTGCCACGGCACCACCGGCCAGTGGACCTGTACCACGGAGATATTCGGTAGCGTTACCAGCAGCATCGACATCAATGTAGTGGTCATAATCCAAACGATAGTCGCCGGGAGGGCTATTACCTACTACTGCACCTTTTTTAATAGTGTCCGAAAACACCACTCCACAGCGATGGTTGTTATTGCAGCGCACAATGTACGCACTGTTCACTTTGATCAGCTTAGTGCCGCCATCTTCTAGGTCGGGCACTTCCGCTTCCATGTTCCAGGGCTGGTTTTTATTAAATACGCAGTCAAGCACCGGCATGGTGTTAATAGTGGATTTCTGTTTGTTACACACGTTATAAGTTGGTGCTGCAAATGCAAAACTGGTAAACAGCAGTGTAGCCAACATCAGTAGGGGGGACTTAATCGATTTCATGTTATTTATCTCTGAGGTATTGATTTTTTAGTTGCAAGATTTCGTGTGCGATGATGTCGTATTTTTATTGCTTTGTGATCTGGCTTCAGGGTTGCATACAGGTCGCGTTGTTTGACTGCCGCGCATTGGCCAAACCAAGTGCAGCTCATGCGGTATTGAGTATTTCTGGCGCGCCGCTCGTGATCGTCGTACTCAAATTTATGTCATCAGCGTTCATCTACAGTAATGCGAACGGCGGCCTTTTTAAGCAGCCACCTGAACAGCATGCATGCCAATACCACACAGATCAGAACCGGCAAGAAGCGCAGCATGACGAGCCCTAAAAGCACGGCTACAGCACAGGCAGCTAGTACGCCAATGAAGGCGAACAGCATAAAAATAAAGCGTATTAGACTCATGTGACTCTCCTAGCCATTGAAGAAATCGAACATGTATTTTTAAAATCGAGATATTGGTGTCTACTTTTTGTATTGAATGATTAGTCTTCTATTTGTGTAGTCTTTGATGATTTCGTAATCTGGATCGTATGTTGCTATCCTGTGTGCGGCAATGGTTGTACCAGTTATAATTGCGGCAACTCCAGATATAGCTACAGATAATCCTGCGATAACCCCCAAGCTTCCGGCTTGCGCCAAAATAATTTGGGTGTCGCTAATAACTCGGCACTTTAATCCTAGTGACTCTATTCTTATTTCTATGTTTTTTATGCTGGACATAAAGTTTCCTCGGAGCCCTATGATTTCGAAAGATGACTTTGTTTTTAGATAAGAGTCTATTTGTGTAACGTCTAAGCCAGTTATTTTTGGAATGCTCATGGGGTCACTCTCCGTGTAGATGAGGCGGAATTTATGCAAAGCGAGCATGAGCTGCTTATAGGGCCGCTCATGCGGGTAGGGTTGTGTGAAAAAGGAGGGAAAACCTCTTTTTATGGGTCGTAAATACCGTGGCCGTATACGCATCATAGCGTGACGATTCTTGCCATGACAAGAATCTCTGCGAACCTGGATAAAGACCGTAATCTCGTGAAGCTTGGGGCTGCTGTACGGATGCGCCGAATGGCGCTAGGCATGTCTCAGGAGGCCTTGGCTGATGCTGCGGGGGTAGATCGGTCTCACATGGGGAAGATTGAGCGTGGAGAGCGAAATGTCACGTTCTTGAATATTCTCCGCATCGCAGTAGCGATTCAATGTAAGCCGTCTGACTTGCTCATTGATGCAGCGCTTTGAGTTCGTCATCGCTTGTCGTCATGTTGGCTACTCCTGTTCAAGCATGTCGAAAGAAGCAAGAGCGCCTCAGTGAGCGCTCATTGCAGTGGGTGATTGATGCAAGCGAAGCAGTGTTATGGAGGCTGCTGCGGATCAGTCACCCTGAGCCCATTTCTGGCGATTCAAGGCGTGAGGGCGGGTCGTTAATGGGACGGCTGCTCAGTCGCCAGCGATTCCAGCTTTTCAGCCAGTGAAGGTGGCGTTCTGGTTACAGCCACGGATAGCAGCTGTTCGGTAGCAGGAAAGAACTCTTCGGCGATAGCGCTGCTGTCCTCCTCGTTGTCCTCGAACGCGCCGTTGCTGAAGCCCTGTCGGGCGGCAGTGTCCAGCGCGGCCTGGTCGAAACCAGCGACTTGCCGTTCTTGATCGAGTTGTCTGGTAGCCAGCAATGCCTCCTCCATGCTCATGCCACTGCGTACTGTGATGTCGGCATAGAAGATTGGCGTGCCATGACTTTGCCGGGTGGATTTACCCCGCAGACGCAGCTCCAGCGGCAGACAGGCCAGTCGATTGCCTGAAATGGCTTGTAGGTAGTGCAGGCGCGCCGTCAGGGTGCGGATGCTGTTGAAGCCGGTGGTGCGAAACACAAAACTGCCCAACGAATCCTCATCACCGATCACCACGTTAAGCCGCCCGTAGGGTTTGCAGGCACCACCCTGCGCCAGTGAACAACCATCCGGTGAAGGGCAGGGCAGCGACTGAATCCCATCCGCGCATTGCCGTTTGCAGGTCTCGCCATTGCCCACGCAAACCGGTCGCCCGGTGGCGCGGTCGAACAGGCTGTACTCGGCACGAAAGTTCAGATCAGGCTCGTTGAACAGCAGCCGGATTGGGATGCTGCGCAGCTTGCCTTCTTGATTTTTACGCAGCGCCTCATCGAGCGGATGCAGTAGCCAGCCGTCCCTACTCTGCAGTTGCGAGGTAATGGTGAATTGATCGTCTTTCTCGGGTAGGCGTTTGCCGTTTTTCTCGACGACCTTGCCGATGGAAATCCGCCCGAGAATAGGCGGGGTGATAGCGAGACCTTTAAGCATGCTGGCTTTCCTTCATCTGAAAATAGAAAAGCCACCGAGACAGCGCTAACTGTCAGGGTGGCTGGGTTGGGTGGCTGGGCATGTCAGGCGATCAGGAAACGGCGGCTGCCTTCCTTGACCATGGCGTAGCGGACTTGCAGGTAAGGTTTCTCTTTCAGCATCGTAGCTACATCCAGCGCGGTGCTGTCTTTGGCCTTTTTCCAGGTGATATAGCCGCTGGAAAACTTCGCGCGGGTAGCTTCACCCATGGCCTGCTGCAGGGTTTGCTTGAGCTGAGATTCGCGCTTTTCCTGCTGGGCGATGCTTTGGCGAACAGACTTGAGCTCAACATACGCAATGGCCAGCGCCGGGTTAGCGCTGAAGTCCACGACCTGGCCGCTGTCTTCTGGGTAAAGGCAGCGCAGCGCCTGATCAGCCGAGTCCGAGCCATCGGCCTGCGGCGGGGTGTCGGTCACCACGTAGTCCCAGAACTTGCGTTCCAGCGCTATCAGGCGAGCGATCATTCCTTCGTCGCGCTCAATACGGTGGATCTCCAAATGCTGACCACCCAGCAGCACCGCTACATCAGCTGACTGTTTGCCAGTGACGGCCAACTGGTGCATCACCTGTAACTGCACATACTCGGGCACGCCCTCTTTCCAGAGGCGCGCGCCGTTTATGCCGGCTGTTTTGCACTCGAGGATTTGCACGTCATCCGCACCGATGACCTCACGGTCGATGTTGGCCAGCATCCAGGGCAACTCAGGGTCGGGATGCTGCAGCACGGCATTGATGCGGCGTACGCGGTTGCCGGTGCGCTTGCTGTAGTGCGAGGCCACTATGGGTTCGAGAATGTTGCCCCAGTACGCTGGTGACTCTTCATCGTGTGGGTTGATTTTCGGGAGGGCTGCGTCACGTCCGGTTTTCTCCAGCCAAAGCTCTAACTGCGATTTGTACGGGTTGAGGCCAACGGCAGCGGCCGCATCCGAACTGCCGATGCCACCCTTGCGCACGGCCAGCCATTCATCTCGGGGCATGGCCTTGGTGGTGACCAGGCGCAGGGCGGGGCGGGGCTTGCTGCTGGTATTCGGTTGAGTCTTCATGATGAATTCCTTGCAGACATAAAAACGTCCGACCAGCACAAGGCCGACCTGGCGTCATTGAGTGGCGTGGAAGTTAAGCTGCAAGCGTGAGTGCAGCATCCAGTGCGCGTTGCTTGATCTGCGCGCCCTGACCGAACCAGGCTGAATCCATCCGGTATTCGGTGCTGCGAGCACGGCGTTCGTGATCGACGTACTCGGTTACGGCGTTGAGCAAACCCCAGGCAGTGCCATTGGCTGACGCCAGCGTGGCACCTCGGCCTTGGCCTTCATACAGCGCCTGCACTTTGCGCAGTGCGCGCTCGTTGGGCAGTACTTCAGGCAATTTGCTGTTGGGGCTCACGTCGCACAGCACGTTCATAAAGAAGCCCATCGCCTCATGCCACTGCACCTTCCGCTCGGCCAGATTACGCATGCGGTACATGAATTCGTCCCATTGCGAGACGGCGATGCCGAGCTGTTTCTTCACCGCTTGCGGATCGAAGCGGGTGTTGTGCGGCACTTTGATCGACCGGCAAGCACCATCCAGAGCAATGCTCAGGGTGTTGTTGCACACCACCCGTACCGTGGTGGGCGTGGCGGTGGTGGCCAGCGTGCCATCGCAGGACGTGGCCAGCAGTAAGTAACCACTTACCTCGTCATTGCCTTTGAGTACCGCTGATTGGCCTGTGCGAGCCAGTGCCCAAAACTTACGGCCACCTTTCAGCACGCCGGCGGTTTCCAGCTCGTAGCCAGAGACCTCGGAAAGATCCCGGTAAAATTCCAGCACCTCGCGGGGTTGAACGATTTGGTAGCGGTTAGAGACCACCGACAACGGCGCTTTGGTGTCGGAGCGAAACAGCACCTTCTGTTCCGGGAACGAGTGAATGGTGCCCAGCGGGCCGATGCTGTCGGCTTTGAAATGGACGGGGCTGTCTTGAATCTGCCAGTCCATGCCGGCTTCGCGCTGCCAGATTTCGATGGGCTGTTTCTGCGTGAGTTGATTACCGAGGCCATGCCACGGGGTTTGGCCAACGTAAGCCATTTGTTCGATTAGATGTGCCATGAATGAGATTCCTTTTCGAGCAGGCAGGCATAAGCGCTGCGCACTGCGCAGCTGGCCTGATGGTTAAAGAGAAGAGGGGTGGCGGTATTAGGTCGGGGCGTAGCGCAGGTTGAAGCGGTGGCCGCAGTCGAGGCAGAGGTTATTGGCCAGTACGTGGCGATCCAGTTGGTCACCTAGCTGAGCGCCGAGGGCACAGCCGCCGACACCACCGGCCAGCGCGCCTAGGATTGCCCCAGAAAGGGCTCCGAGGGTAGAACCGACTGGTCCGATAAATGAGCCAGCGACTGCGCCGATCTGGCCACCTGCTAAGGCGCCACTAATGCCTCTGGCAGCGCCACCAACCGTGCCGACGGTAGCGCCGATCTTCATGGCTGTTCTGAGTGAGGCAATTCGTTTGGAGTAACAGCAAGGACACTGCGATGACATGGTTTGAGCTCCGGGGTGGGGATGTCATTGCGGTGATGTATGGCTGAAATATTTTTGAGTTGAATCGACAATTCTGGAATCGGTTTGGATAAGGAAATTGACAGGCTCTACCGGTTGAATCCACAGCCAGAAGCGGATGTTCAAATCAACGTTTTAACCAGCCCCCTCGGCCTCACATGGTTGCTTTCAGCTTTGCCGTTAGTACAGGCGTGGTGTACCGTCCGCAGTGAGTCACAATGGAGAGTGCATGTGCCAAGAGCAGCCGACGAGAACCTTTTCGACTGGGAGCGAGCGTTAATGTTGTCGAGAGTGAACTTGACCAACTCCGCTATCTTGATGCTGATGAGAATGGGGGGGCAGGGCTCTTCGACTTGCATGCGGCATTGTGCTTTCACGAGCAGACATTGGCCAAACGCTGTCGAAGGAGTTAGTGGTGGTGGCAGCTTTGGGTCGGAAACGTAGAGTTGGCAGCAGTGTTCACTTGTTTGCCAACAATGGATGATCGAGAGGGAAGATACAGATGTCAGCGTCCAATATTGAAAGATTTGACGAAATTGCAGGTGAGGTTTTCGCAAAACTCTATAGCTACTTTCCTGTGCCTTGCCTGCTGAAAGCAGGAGACTATGTAGCAACTCCGTCGGTAGCAAACGAACACCTCGGTTGCGACGTCCCGAGCGAAGAAGCTGAGTTCTTTTTTGCCTGCATACGCTGGCTCGAAAGCGCTGGTTACATCACAACCAAAGCTGAAAATGAGCTGTATGTCGCTGATGTCCTTTTGACAAGCAAAGGTCTAGAAGTCTTGCGAGCAGTGCCTGCCAGCCTACAAGGGAAGGCATCAATCGGTGAGAGACTTAATGAAGTCGCGACCAAGGGTGGCAAAGAACTTGCCCGCTCGCTGGTTGCCGAGGCACTTGGGCTAGGCACCCGCCTCTTTAGCCTGCATATCGGCTTGAACTAATTGATGGCACTCCGCTCGGAAGCTGGTCGATTCCACAAAGCACTGACCATGGCTCAACTTGAATGGGGCTCCAATATCTGCCTTCGGCCGATTCTGCTGAAAAGGTTGCTTTGCCCGAACGACCCCAATAGTGATCAATGAAAACGCCTTTTCTGCGCGTCGTTATGTGAGATCCGAGTCCGCAAACCTCTGCCGAGTTTTAGGGGTTTAAATCTCAGGCGCCAACTGTTCAGTCGCCTGATAACCAAGGCCGACTTTTTCAATAGAGTCGGCCAGAAGTAGTCATTCAAATGTGTTAACGAAACCTCGGCCGATTCAGTTCGATACAGACGCTTGCGCACCACTGCTGACAGGCCAATGTATCCTAATGTGAGCTAGCGTAACTGCGTTAGTTCAGTTCCGAGTCCGGGAACGAACTGCCGCTTCCAGCCAACTACTTCTTCACTTTAGCTGCTTGGTCAACCATCCAGTCGCGCATGTGCCCGGGCACAATGAGTTTGTAGCGCGCCCGCGAGCCGCCGGTATAGAGCCCAGCAAACGTCTTCGCCGCCTCGTCGATATCGCCTGTCCGAATGGGGGAGAGCAGATCTCGCCCCAGCATAACTTTATCCATTTCTAGGCTGCGAGCGTCACTAACCCGCCCCAGGAGGATCTTGGCGTGCCCTGTACGATCCATTTTCTCCATTGAACGCTCGAAGTCGTTTGAGCTGTAACCCCGCTCCAGCATTGTCTCAATGGTCTTGAACGAGTAGTCGTTGGCGTAAGTTGCCGCCAAGCCGTCCCAGGTGCTGTGTCGGAACAGAACGGCGTGCTTGGGCGGCGAACCGTGGTGATAAAGCTCGATGCAGTCGTTAACAAAGCGCCGAAACTGCTTCTCGCATTCAGGCATCATACAAAAGCTAGCGTCAGCACCGGCAAGACGCTGGAACCACTCGAATACCCCCCACTCACTCTTCACTAGAATGGTTGTGCCGTCGTCAGGAATGTCCGATCGGTCGTAGTACTCGATGATCGTTTTCTTATCTCGAGCACCGACCAGCGGCGCTAGTTCTGCACGCGGATGTGCTGCGATGAGGGGATTCAAAATCACTTCCATTTGCCGCCCGGAACGCACCGACTGCGAGATTTCCCGCTGCCGGACATGCATTCCACGCCGCGCAGGCAGACCGTCCAGACGCTGGCAGATATCGCCGAGGGTGCAGGTTGCCTGGGGACAACGATCAAGAAACTGCAGCAGCGGAGCAGATAGGTCGTGAGCCTCGTCGATCAAGATGTGGCGATAGGCCGCAAGGCTGAGAGAAATGCTGGTATCGAGCGATAGCAACTTCAAAAGATGATAAACACGAATCGGGAGGTGAGTTTTCTTACCTTCGAATAGAAGACGAGGCTGAGTGATTTCCTGCCACATCAAATTGGAATAGCCGAGCAACGCCGCTCTGTCAGCACCGCTCAGACCTCCGTCTACTAACGGTATGTTGTCTGCAGAAATTTCTCTGTTGCTTGAGTAGCAGAAGCTTTGCACGATGCGACGGCAGATATCGGCTACTCGCGTAATCGAAAAGCTACCAACCGGCTGGAAACTCAGAATTTTGGCAACATCCGCGTCCGCCATCTGATAAGTCGGTTGGTAGCGTTGCCTATCCGGTCTGCTGTAAACCGTGGGCGGCGTGAATAGCAGTTGACTCGCAAGCTGGCCAAAAGTCATGCCGACGAACTTTTTACTGCCTAGGCGAGCAGTTAGTGCATGTAGCTGTTGAGAAGTAGAAGCCAAAAGCAACGTTTCTTCTGGCTTTAAGTACTCCAGTAGAGTGCTAATCATTGACGTTTTACCGACGCCGGCCAACCCCTGCAGGTGGAGATGCTCGTCCAGCTCGCTGCGCAGTGTCTTGAAAATACGAAACTGCGGTGTCGACAAGAAAATCGTCTCACCCGACGCGGTTGCGATAGCTTCCTTTAGGGGGTTGAGCTGGGCGGCGTGCTCAATGCGGAAGTTGAAGTTCCAACTGCCGTCGGACTCCAGATACTTACGCTCTGCAACCTCATTCACTTCCAGTAGGTTAAACATCAGGCCATCAAGCAGACCGAGCCCTTCCTTGAAAGCTGCCGGCGAGAAGCGCTCCGCAACTGCCTGAACAAAGGTATCGGCGCCATATTCAGCATCTGAATCCAACCCGGTGCTCAGTGCTTTAGCCAGGGCCGCCTCGATCCTGGGTGCCGTCTGTCCCGCGCGCACTAGGGCCGGCAAATTTTGAATCAGTAGTACAGCTGCAAGTTCTGGCAGCTGAAGGCTGGGCAGATCGTGGTGGCTCTGCACCAACTGCTGTGCCGTTTCAGGGCTGAGAGGGAGAAAGTAATGGTCGTCGCTGATGATGGAGGCTGGCATTGGGATGCGTCTACGTGAGCGCTTAAGGAAAGTAGATAATACATAACTTGTATGAACGCCGATCCTATACTAGATAGAAGCCGCCATGCAGAAGGCTGATCGTCGCTCAAGTTGACTCGCTGCACCCTAAGCGAAGCGCGAAGTTGATTAGGTTGAAGGATTGTAGCCAATTTTTGACTAGGGCCGCCGGGTAACGTTAAGTTCCTTGATGCGGATGATCATCGCGGTAACAGGCAGCGCTCAATGCTCCACGCTTTTCCCCCGAATTGCAGGTGCCACTCAGGAAAAACGACATGCTAGCATGCCCAACGCATAGCCTATACCGCTCAGCGTTGGCTCTAAGGGGGGGGCAAATTATTGTATTTTGCTGTTTTCAAGAATATATTCGATAGTCAAAATAATTAAAAAATGAATTGGCTATAACAATTCATGGAGAACTATGTAATGAGCTCTGTTGTTCTTCATCAAGATTATTGGATGCGCTCGTATTCTGAGGCTAGGTGGGCCTTGATGATGGATGCGCTGGAGCTTCGATGGCTATATGAGCATAAGCTATATGAGACAAGGCATGGAATGTACCTTCCTGACTTTTTTCTTTATGGTGCAAGTACTTACCTAGAGGTCAAAGGGCCATGCCCAAGCCAGATTGAAATTGAAAAAGCAATGGATGTGCAAAAACTTTCGGGTTGTCCTGTAGTGTTTGCTTGGGGGACTATGGCGTCCGATACTCACGGTGTTAATGGTGCCAAGCTATCATTCATTAAGGGTAATAAAGTGGTGCACATTGACAGCAATGAATTCGCTCCACTAATTGAGCACGGGCTTGGCGTACAACATTTTTATGATCACCTGCATGTCGGGGCTAAACAAAAATACAATGGCATGAGATCAATGAGCGATATTTTACTTAAACTGTTTTTCGGATTAATTGGTCGCGACGAGATGGAGCGTGATCGAGCGGTACACCATGCGAAGATGAACAGTCGAAAAGTCAAGCAGCATACGGCACGAACCAAGTCGGAGATCGCTGTGTCAACCTTCCTTACAGCCCGAATAGGGGCTACCAATATGGAGTAAACAAATTTTTAGCCATAAAATTCCAACTTCGGCGAGAGGCGAACCGAGCTCTGCCACCCATCGGCTAGCTCTTAAGTTTCATATTTTAATAAAGTGAATCACCCCTGGTTTTGTAGGCACCTCCAAGCCTTAAACTAGGGCACAATTCAGTTGTGCTAACGAAAAATTCAAATCAGACCTACTTGACGAGAGCGATCTCTTTCCCCGCAGGCGTTGATGTAACAAAAGCGGCCCAGTCATTCATCAGGGTTCGCCGCTTTTCGAGTAGGTCGCTGCGCCAATAGGCAGCCTCGGCGCCGGTTGCGACAACATGGGCTAAGGCCATCTCGCAGACTTCCCTCGTGTGATGAGTGCACTCAGCCGCCCAGTCTCGAAATGTACTGCGGAATCCGTGTGCGGTAATGACGCGCCCGTCCTTGCCGCGCCAGCCTTTACCACCGTCGTCGGTGCTTTTTACGTCCATTCGACGCAAGGTCATCAGCATGGCCATGTTGCTGATGGGCCGTCCTTGCCGTGCTCCGGGGAATACCAGCGTGCTGTCAGTAACCCTGGGAAGGCTTGTGAGCAATGCAATGGTGGCGTCTGAGAGTGGTACGGCGTGAGTTCTTTCAGCTTTCATTCGTATCGCAGGAATAGTCCATAGCTTGGTCTTAAGGTCTATTTCTGCCCATTCTGCCGCTAGGACTTCGCTGGTTCGACAGGCTGTAAGTATCGTCATTTTTAATGCGAGCGCTGATAACCCATCAATAGTCTTAAGCGCTTGAATGAAGGGCTGCAGCTCTAGATAAGGCAGTGCCGAATGGTTAAGCGTGCCTTTGGTTTTTGAGCGGGTCGGAAGCAATTTGTCGAGATGCCCCCGCCAGCGTGCCGGGTTTTCGCCTTCGCGTAGCCCGCGCGCCTTGGCTGCGTCGAGCACCAGTTCAATTCGATTGCGAACACGGCTGGCTGTTTCAGCTTTGCTTGACCAAATAGGGGTCAGGATCTTTAAGAGATGATCAGTCGTGATTTCTGCTGCCGGCAAGTCACCGATAATGGGATCTGCGTAGGTTTTCAGTGTGTTTTGCCATTGCTGGCAGTGCTTTATGTTTTTCCAGCCGACACGATGCGACTTTATGTAATCGGCAGATACCTCGCGAAATGTTACGGACTTACTCTTTTGATTCTGATCAGCCACTTGCCTTGCCGTGCGCTCTGCGTCGCGAGCAGCCAGTGGATCAAGTCCCTCAAGCAGCAATCGACGTCTGTCGCTGGCGTCTAGCCGAGCGGCTTTCAGACCTAGCTTGGGATAACTGCCAAGCCCCATTTCGCGGCGTTTGCCCGAGAGCTGGAAGCGCAGTACCCAGGACTTTTTCCCGGTTGGCTTAATAACTAGACGCAGTCCGTCTCCGTCCTCGTATGTGCCGGGGCTGTTTAGATTGTCGATTTGCTTCTGGGATAGCTTGCCCAAGAGATACTCCGCCTGTTGATTTGTTCCCCCACTTGTTCCCCCACTTAGGGTAGGATTGCTACGGATCGCAGTGGACTCTACGGGATGGATAGTAGGCTGAAAGCTGCGTATTACATAGGGCTAAAGAACTTCTGTGGATTTTTGTGGATGTAAAGATGGCGGACATCGCCTCCGCCATATCTACAACGCAAAGCCCCAGAAATGGGGCTTTGTCGTTTCTGCGCCAGGCTGTTTGGCTCGATTCTTTAATCGTGCTTTTAATTGTGTCTCGGCGGTTAGGCGCGTCAGCCAGCAACCGTGCGGGCGTTGCGTAAATCAGGTGTGCCCCGCCAAGAACGGTCGGTAAATATCCGACCGGTTAACATTTTGGCTAAATATCTGTGGTTGGGGATGGTCGCTGTGCCGGGCGTGCCCGCATGCTTGCGCCGCTTATACTTTGACCATGCCGATATTGCGGCGGCTGCGGACGATTAAATCAATGACCGGCACCGATAATAAAATCCAATATGCCATTCACAGCGTGCCGGGACAGGTGCGTGCGCACAATGAAGACAGCATTCTCAGCTGCCCCGAATTGAGCTTGTGGGTGATTGCCGATGGCATGGGCGGTCATCAGCGCGGTGAGGTGGCCAGCGCCATTGCGGTTGCGGCTATCGCCGACAGTCTTCGCCAGCAGCCCAGCCTGGAAGCGGCGGTGCATGCGGCCAATCAGGCGATTATTCAGGCGGCAAAGCTTGATCCGGCCAGTAAAGGCATGGGCAGCACCGTGGTGGCGGTCAAATTTGATGGCGCTGAATATGAGTTGGCCTGGGTTGGCGACAGCCGCGCCTACTTGCTGACGGGCAATGCGATTGTCCCCCTGAGCAAAGACCACAGCTGGGTGCAGGTGATGATTGATCTTGGCCAATTAAACGTGGCTCAGGCGCGTCTTCATCCGCGTAAAAATGAAATTACCCAGTGTCTGGGTTACCAGTCCCTTGAGCTCGAAGTTGGTGTGCTGCGCGGCGTGCTCCAGAAGGGGCAACGCTTGCTGCTTTGTAGCGATGGCCTGCATGGTGAATTAAGCGATCAACGTATGTTAAGGCTCGCTGCGAGTGGCGAACTTGATGCGGCGGTACTTGGGTTGATCGGCGCAGCCAATGCCGCCGGCGGCAAGGATAATATTTCTTGTGCGCTATTGATGAGTGAATTGGCTGTAGCGCCAGTAGTTGCAGTGCCGAAGCTTGGTTTTATTAAAAAACTGCTAAAGCTCAAAGTTTAATATTAATTAAAATTTTAAATGTGGTCGGCTATGAACGATAAGTTGATTGAGATCGCTGGTTACACCATCCATGGCCAGCTGGGTAAAGGCGGCATGGCTGAGGTGTATTTGGCAACCCAGAATTCATTGCAGCGTAAAGTGGCCATTAAGGTACTGTGCAGTTCGGTGGAGAATGAGTTCAGTCAGCGTTTTATTAATGAGGGACATATCGTCGCCTCGCTTCATCATGCGGCTATTGTGACGATTTACGATATTGATAAGCTGGCCGATGGTCGCCACTATTTGGCCATGGAGTTTATTGCCGGTGGTGATCTGACTCAGTACAAAGGGCAAGTTTTAACTGCGCAACACGCGCTGAGCATTACCCAGCAAATTGCCGAAGGCTTGCAGGTGGTGCATCAGCAGGGCTTGGTGCATCGCGATATAAAACCGGCGAATATTCTCTTTCGTCAAGATGGCTCGGTGGTGATTACCGATTTTGGCGTCGCTAAAGATCTGGCTATCGATAATGAACTCACCCAGTTTGGGGTGGCGGTCGGCAGCCCGGCTTACAGCAGCCCTGAACAGGCGCAGTGCCAGCCGCTGGATCAGCGCACGGATATTTACAGTCTGGGTGTGTTGTTGCTGGAAATGCTGACCGGCACTAACGAGTTTCGCGGCCCCAGCTATACCCAGACCGTGATGAACCATGTGCAAATGCCGATTCCACAATTACCGGCCCATCTGGGTGCTTATCAGGCTGTGCTGGAACGGATGCTGGCCAAAGATGTCACTCAGCGTTTTGCCAACTGCCGCGAGCTGCTGCAGAGTTTGGCGCTTTTGCAAGATGATGATCTCAGTGCGACGCGCTTCAGTGCCGCGCTGAGCCTGCCGCCGCCGGCAGCCAAACGCAGTGCTGGGGTTAAAGCGCTGGCGTTGGTGTTTGGGTTGTTCTTGCTGGCAGGGCTTGGCTACGCGGGCTATCTGTTGAAGGTAAATATGCAGGTGGCCGATTACTTGGCAAAGGCGGAGGTTCGCCTAAGCGAAGATAAATTGCTCATGCCGCCGGAGGATAATGCCGATTATTTTTTCGGCCAGGTATTGTTGCTTGAGCCGGAGAACCTTGCCGCCCAAGCAGGCTTGCAGCGCGTCATAGCGGCGCGGGCGGCAGCCAGTATCAAATTGGCGCAGCTGCGCATTGCCAGTCTGCAGTTGACCAGTCCAGCTGAAGACAATGCGCTGTTTTATTTCCAGCAGGCATTGGCGCTGACTCCGGATAATCAACAGGCTCTTAACGGCTTTCAGCAAATTGCCGAGCTGTATATCGAACAGGCCAATGCCGCCTATGCGAGCCGGGAGTTTGCCAAGGCCTTGGAGAATATTCAGCTGGGTTTGCAGGTGCAGCCAGAAAATCCGCAGCTGTTGAAGATGGCGAGCGGTCATGCGCGCTATGTCAAACGTGCTACGCAACGCATCGCTCCACGGGTTGCGGCGCGCACCGCAACCAGTTCAGTGCCAGCCAAGAGTCAAACAACTAAACCCATCGAGGATAGCTCCAATCCGGTTTCCAGATTGTGGGATCATATATTAAGTAACGGTATGGATTGATCGGTGCTGGATCGTTTTTTAGTTGCTGTGCTAGTACAGTTTTTCAATCTTTAAACAGGGTTTTTATACGTTATGCTCAAACTGCAATTTAAAGACTCGCGTCAGGCGCCAATCTGGTTGGCGGATGAGCGTATTACCCTTGGGCAAGATAATCGTAACAATTTGGTGTTGGCGGATAATGGCGTTAGTTTGTTTCATGCCGAGATTCGACGCGATGCCGGTCATTATTATCTGAGCGATTGCGCCAGTGAGGCGGGGACCTTTATTAATGGCGAGCGAATCAGCGGTCGCTACCAGATTCGTGCGGATGACAGCTTGCAGATTGGTCCGGTGGCCTTGCAGTTTATCGATCCACTGAAGGCCTCGGCCAAGCCGGACAGCAGCAAGAAGTGGTTCTTGCAGGTGATTCAAGGCGAAAACGAGGGCAAGAAGTATCCCCTGTCGGGTTCCATGACCTTTGGCCGTTCGGTTAAGTGTGAGCTGTGCTTTAACGACGCCGAGTTGTCGCGCCGTCATTGCGAGTTCTTTCTCAAGGATGGCGTGCTGGAGGTTAAGGATCTCGGTTCGGCCAATGGCGTTTTGCTTAATCGCGGCAAAATAACCGCGGCAACTTTGCAGGCTGGCGATCAGATGCAAATGGGCGGAGTGGTTTTGTTGGTCATTGGGCCAAAGGTTGAGGTTGTCCAGGCGCACGATGAGGACGCCACCGTTTTTATGCCCATGGCGCCGGTGGCGCGTATCACCAAGGGCGTTGCTGCCAGTGCTGCCGCCGCGCCGGTGGTGCCG